>AUXO013707736.1_pt1 | contig 129878 bp, 232 predicted proteins | sample 768731 | NCBI WGS metagenome assembly AUXO01 (sample SAMN02715735, study PRJNA202380) | gut metagenome | biome: sheep rumen | host: Ovis aries | place: New Zealand: Palmerston North
GGTGTTGATAATGCAGGTGTAAATTATTTTTAGAAAGCGTTAAGTGATCCAGACACTATTGTTAGAACTGCTTGGTTTGCATTACACGGAGAAGATATTATAAACAGTATTAGTGATTATTATAATAAATAGATATAGGCCGTAGCTAAAGCTAACTACGAAAAAGGTAAAAACGAGGCTAAAGCTCCGAAAAATACTCCTAAGGTAGTAGTGAAAAAGCAGCCTAAAGATTTAGTGAAAAATATTAAATCAATAAACGACTTAGATTAATCGAATTGATTTAGATTTATAAACTTTAAAAAAATATTATATATGCAAGTAGCTTCATTTACTTCAGTCCGTCCTACTATGGGTGAAACGCGGACTTATGAAGATTTTAGTAAGTTTCTCGGTAAAATATTGTGCCGAGATAAAATCTCATGAATTGCTGGGAGCCCTCCATGAAGTTACTATGCTTGGGTAATCAGCAGCGAAGCCTGATGAATTAACATGTTTGTAGTCAGGAACGTTCAACGACTAACTGGTGAGGATGTTATACCAATAAACCAGACACGAGCGTGGGATTTTAAAGATATAGTCTGATCTTATACGATGGCAAAGTATAAGAAGTATTATTTAAACGATAATATGATAACATAAATGACAAAGCCCGAGAGACTTGGAATTGTTTCACGTCTTTACGAGGATTGTACCGCAGCTTATCTAACAGAAAGCTTGCGTAATATTTTCTATCAAGATAATAAGAGTGGTAATAAGTATCAAAACATCGATTCAATGTATTAACTTAGAAGTACACTTATTACAGTAATGTAATATGACAAAACTCCTTTAATTGCTTGGAAATCCTAATTTAGGACAATAAGCAGCGAAGCCTTAAATTAATTTTTTAATTATAGGAACGTTCAACGACTATCGAAAATATAATATAAAAGAAATATTTATATGACATATGAGTAGAGTAGGGAATACCGAAACGGGGAGTGTCTTAGCAACGGTAACAGGAGCTAAGATAATGATATAGTCTGACCTTTATAGTAATATAAAGAGTTAAATAAGTACTTAGGTACTTATTTTTATTAACACAAGCGTTCGAGTGGGAGATAATGTGAGTTAGAGCATTCTTAGCTCATTAATTGTCCCTTATGATAGAAATATCATATTGAATTGGGCAAAAACGGTGGAATCTGTAATGATAATGCCGTGCTAACCTCACTAATTGCGAAAGGTAGTAAGGTAGTGTAGAGCATAGAGGCTGAATAAATATAATGCCTCCACGAGTGTCCGATGTCCTTTTAGGACAGTGATATATGCCGAACTATAAAGAATAATAATTTATAGAACTATGAGATAAAAAACTTATAGGATAACATAATTGAGAAACCAATAATATCAAACGTATTGAGTTCGCTGATGTGCCAGAAGGCGATGGTGCAAATGGCACAGAGATCACAATGCCGTTTAAAGAAAGATATTATGAGAAATATGACATTTTCCAAATCGATGGTTCTGGTCAGCAGTGTTTTGTTGTTTCTAGACCAGTTAGAAAGAGAGATGATTACTGGACTGTGCAAGTTCGTTTGATTGATAACGATTACAGTTCAATTCTTGATACTTCTTGTTGCCAGAGAGGCGATACAACTCGCTTTATTTCAAATGCGGTTAACTTGGTAGCTGCATTATTAGGTAACTAATAATTAAAAAATACCTTAATTTTGGGGAACTCCTAATAGGACAATCCAAAGCGAATGTATATATTTATTTTAAATTAGGTATATAAACTGAAGATAAAAAATATATATAACGTTTAACGACTAGCCGAGAGGCGTAAATTATGAAATATATAGTATATATTTAATAATTGAAACAGGTATTATCTTACTAATGGTAAGATAAAGATATAGTCTGATCAAAACAGTAATGTTTTGCTAACAAAAATGTCCCGAATTGCATGAAGAGGGTTGATATATGGTCACAATTACATACAACAGCTCTCTAGTAAATATTCTTAATTGCTGGGACCCCTAAATTATTAGGCAATCAGCATCTAAGCCTTGAAAATTACAAGCTCAAAGAGTAGTACTAAGGAAAGTTCAACGACTAGTTCAAATGAACGTAGGAGAAATAAACTCCGAAATGGAATAAATCTAAAATTTAAATACTTAGATTAAGATATAGTCTGATCTTGTTAGTAATAACAAGTTAACATAAATGTATTGCAAATATCAGAGTAAACAATTGCTCCTTATAATTGTAAAATTATAATGCAAACTTCCTTAATTGCTGGAAAATCTTTATATAAAGAAAACCAGCAGCCAATCTTCATTATTGAAGCAGGTTCAACGACTATCGAAAGTGTAATTATCAAGAAAAATGATAATGAGTAAATGAGTAGAGTAGGAGTAATATCCGAAAAAGGAAGTATCCTACAAACGGTAAAAGAATGTAGGATAATGATATAGTCTGATCTGCATAGTGATATGCAGCTAACATAATGAACGTTTCTAAGCACCGTAACTATATTACTACGCATAGAATCTGTGCCTAATACATAAACGTATTAGAAAATTTCTTAAATTGCTGGGAAATCCTATTGGAATATCAGCAGCCAAATTAGATTAATGGATAACATAGTTATAATAATTTAAAAGGTTCAACGACTATCGCGGATGCGAGTAGATATTTAATCAAAAAAGGAAATAATTTATGAAATATATAGTATATTTAACGATTAATTTAGTAAACAGTAAAGTTTACATTGGGATGCATAAGACTAAGGATTCAAATCGTTTTGATGGATATTTAGGTAATGGTACATGGAGTAATAGGCCTAGTACTTATATGCGTCCAAAAACAGCTTTTCAATTTGCTGTAAAGAAATATGGAATTAAAAATTTTAAAAGGATAACATTATATACGTTTGATACTATTGAAGAAGCAATTAAAAAATTAAATGAATTAGTTACTGAATCATTTATTTTACAATCTAACAATTATAATGTAATTGAGCATAGAGAGTATAAGGAAATACCTATTTATCAATTTTCTTTAGAAGGAGAATTTTTAAAGAAATGGGATAGTATTTCTGATGCGGTTAACTTTTTTCATTCTATAAGAAATGCTTTTATAGATAGTATTCAATTAAAAGAAGAATTATTTAACAGTTATTGGTCAATAGAATCTGATATAAACGTTAATGAATATACATCTAGAGGATCACGTGCTTATATTTATAAGTATGATGGTGATACTGGTAAATGTTTGCAGATTTATAGTTCTATTAAAGAAGCTTCTGAATCTGAAAATATAGATATTAAGAAATTATATTCTGATATATCTTTTAACGCGAAGACTAATAACAAATATTATTTTTCTTATACGTTATATGATGAATTTATTCCTTCTCCAAAGAAGTTTTTAAATCACAGAAAATTTTATGTGTATACTTTATCTGGAGAGTTTATACAAACTTTTGAAACAGGTAAAGAATTATTTAAGTTTTTAGATATGCATTCTTGGATTAAGCTTTATAACATTATACAGAATAAGAATGGTATATATAAAGAATATCAAATAAAATTAGAATTTTGTGGTGATAAGATAGAACCTGGAGTAATTCCAACAACGGCAAGAAAAGTGGCTGTATATACTATTACTGGAGAATATATTAAGACTTGTGATAGTATATCTAAAGCAGCACATGAGTTTAATTCTCATGTGTCATCGATAAATAGAGTTTTACGCGGATTAGCAAATACCGCGAACAATCATATATTTCGTTTAGTAAATTAATGATATAGTCTGAACAATATAGTAATATATTGATAACATAATGAGAGTAGACACCACATATTCCGCTCAGTATGCTGCATTTGAAGATCAGTTCATAAAGATCGGAAAGGGTGACGGTAACGGTGAATTAAAAGAAACTATTTATCGTATGGACAAGCAAGAAAAGGTATTGCTTGATAATTTTATGTATGTGCGTAATAATGGGTTGCTCTTCAACAAGACAAACGTCGATATTAATGGAAAGACGACGATAAGCGATCCAGACACAGGAAGACCAATCTACATTGGAGACGGTATTATTCCGCAGGTAGAGCGCTTTGCTTCTAAGTATGCCTTTAACAAACTGACAATGGAAGTGTTCAGAACTGTTATAGCTATGTTGGGAGAAAAAGCACAAGGTCCTACTGGAAATACCTACATGTTTATCTAAACGTATGTTATGGATACTTGGGAGGTGACTCCCTCGATTAAATAATTCAAATTGCTGGAAAATCCTTAAAGTCTTTTTAGCTACAACATAACTAGTAATAGTAAGTGTGAAATGCTTGAAAATAAAAAGAATTGGACAATCAGCAGCAAAGGCTTCCTAAAGGGAAGAATGTTCAACGACTAAAAGTTTTACATCTTATGAATTTTATAGTATATAAAACAACGAATTTAAAAAATTAGAAAATTTATATAGGAGTACATTATTACAATCCAGATATACCAGATGGGTATATTGGTTGTGGAGTTTCAAAAAAAGATTTAAAAAAATCTGTACATAAAGGATTTCCTGCTGCAGTTCATAAATACGGATATAATAATTTTAAACTAGAAATATTATACACATTTGATGATTCTGAAGAAGGAATGGAACTAGCTTATGCTAAGGAAGCAGAATTGGTGAATGACGATTTTATAAACAGAACAGATACATACAATATAGCACTCGGAGGAAAACATCCCCCTTACGAGTGTCTTAAAAAGAAAATAAATCAATATACTATTGATGGGCAATTCTTAAAGACATGGGATTCTATATCTAGTGCTGAAGCTGAATATGATTTAACTTCTATTAGTAATAATTTAAGAGGCATTACCAAGTATTGTGGTGACTATCAGTGGAAATATTATGATGGTAACACAGATAATATTGATCCAGTTATTACAAAAGAAAGAGCGGTTTATCAATTTTCTTTAAATGGAGAATTATTGAAAGTATGGAAATCTGCTAGTTTAGCAGCAACTAAATTTAAAAACCAATCTTCCGCAAGAGTTAATATTTGTAATGTATGTAATAATATAACTAGACAAGCATTTGGTTATTATTGGTCTTATAAACCAAAGTTTGATTACAACCCTTACCTAGGATGTAAGGCTGTTGCTATGTATAATGATGACGGAGAGTTTATTCAGTCTTTTACATCATTAAAAGAAGCTTCTGAAATATTTGGATCTTGTTCAAATATAATAGCAGCAATAAAAGGAACTCAAAAAAGATGTGCTGGGTATCGATGGAGATATTTTTACGGAGATACCTCAAATATAAAACCATTAAGATGATGATATAGTCTAAATTATATTGAAAAATATAGGATAATTGGTAACGAACGTTTCTGGTACTTGGTACAAGACGCTCTTGCAGATTTCTTGCAACATTACCACACTGATGGTACATATCTCTGGTCTATGAAGGCTGGTGATTATGTAAAAGTTGGCGCTAAGTATAATTCTTACGAATATGGTGGTAAATAGAATTGCTACCTAGTAGAGATAATCTACTAAAAACAACTTCCTTAATTGCTGGAAACTCTCATACTTGAGACAATCAGCAGCGAAACTTTTTATAAGTACGTTCAACGACTATCGAACGGATAATTAAAGAGAAAGTCTTTAATGAAGAACCTAGTAGAGTACACTTTTAGTGGAAACAGGAAGGTTTCTATTAATGGTAACAGTTAATAGGAATAAGATATAGTCTGATCTTGTGGGTGACTACAAGTTAACATAATGAACACTATCGTATTTAGCGTTGATAGAACATTCTCTCGCGAATATGGCTTAGTCATAGGCCCATTATGATGCGAATTATGATGCAAAGTTTTTTAATTATTGGGAACTCCTTTTTACAAGGACAATCAATAGCCAAGTCTATATAATGATCTGTTAAGACGAAATATAGAAAGGTTTAACGACTAGTCTGGATAGACGTAAATTAATAATAAATTAATTGAAATTGAAACAATCTTTAAATATTATGAAGATTATGATATAGTCTGATCTATATAGTAATATATAGCTAACACAAATGATGACAAAGGTTATGCTCTTTGCTTGGATTTGACAGGCGATAAGAGCTCTAGCCAACCTCCTATTGCGATGTTTACATTGAAGGGCGGGGATTTCATTACAAACAAGGTCCTCGGCGTTGGAGGTGAGAACGGACTCAGCTCTGGTATAGTTTCTACACCTGTAGCTGGTTCTAAATTGATTAATTTAGTTAGTCGTGTTATAAAGTAATTTATAATATTATTAGGGAGCAAAATCGGTGAATACTGTGATGTAAATACCGAGATAACATATTGAATAATATCAATATGTATTGTAACGCATAGAAAATGAAACTCTTAATGAGAATATAATTTTTCCACGAGTGTTCCCCATCCTAATGGATGAAAATGTATGCTGAACTTTTAGGAAATGAACTAAAAGAATTCTAGGATAAAAAGCCTAGGAGGTAACAAACTTGTAACTGGGGTTATAGCGGCGTTGCCGTATTTAATCCTTACAGATCATTTATCTTAAGAGAGATTTGATTTTGAAAGATAATGATATTACGCAGTTTTAACCAAACAAATTAAAAAATAAAGATTAAAATAGAAATATAGATATTAGGAGGAGGCCTTAATAACCCTCCTCCTTAAATTTTATTATATAATAACGAATTAATTTATGAAAAAGGACATCGATATAATTGATAATGTAATTGTTTTAAGAAGTGTTTATGGTAAGGTAGGAATGAAATATCGTATTTAGCCTTGTAAGAATCCTGCTACTGGAGAATATGCGGATTGTGTTAAGTCTGTTGATTCTCATGGTGATATTCGTTTGACTGATGAGGAACGTAACAGTGGCAAGGTATTTATTAAAGAATCTGATACTTTTGAAATTGTAGATGGTACTACATATGATTTAAATAATCCACGTCAGAAAGCTATATGGGAAGCCATTAAGCATTGTCCTTTAATTGCTCAGGAACGTTGGGCAAAGGATGCTAAAGGTAATTATTTAATTGATGGTACTATGGGTTGGAAGAATAAATCTCCTAGATATGGTATTGCTGAACTATATGTAGATCGTCCAGGTCTAGTAGCTCAACAAAGAGTATCTCGTAAAAAGAAGATTCATGATGCAGCACAATTTATATATACTGATGATCGTGGTTATGATGGTCGTGTAATGAAAGCACGTTTATTGGGTAAAAATATGACAAGTATGCCTGATGCTGATATTACAGATTATTTACTTGAGATTGCCGAAAGGGATCCAGATAAGATTATTAATCTTTACACAGGTGAAGATATTAGTCTTCGTATTTTATTTATGGATGGTAAAGATAAACATGTGATTATTTATAAAAATAAAGTATACAGTTATGGAGATGTTGTACTTGGCGCAACTGAAGACTCAGTTATTTCTTGGATGCGGACTCCTGAAAACGCTAAAGTACTAGAATTGATTCGTAAAGATGTTTATCCTGAATATTATCAGGTAGAAGATACTAAGAAAAAGAAGTGATGCTTGTCACTTCTTTTTCTATTTAATAACTATTTAAATTAAAATTATGACAGCAAAAGGAGTTTACGAGGCTGTCTTAACTGAATTAAATAAAGTTTAGGCACCTAGTTTTACTTTAGAAGATTTTAATCACTTCTTTAATAAAGCAATCAATCAATATATAAATAGAAAATATAACATATATGATGTTAATCAGCAGACTACGGATGATTTACGTGTATTAAAAGCTACTGCTATTTTAACTCCAGTAAAAGCTACTGTTTACAAGGATAATAATTTTGATCCTGCTATTGATGGTGATGACGTTGAAATGATGAATGCGTTATATGGTGCTACTTATGAAGTTGATCTTCCTGATGATTATTTACATATTTTAAATTGTATATGTGTATATTAGGTTAAAGGTCAGAATTATAAATGTTATAACAAAGGTTCTTTTGTAAGATTTGGAGCATCAAGACTTACAGCAGATATGTGGGGAGAAATAATAAATAATGCTTATTTAAAACCTTCTTATAAGAAACCTTATTATTATATACATAATGTAAATACTAATACGTCTATATCTACTAATCCGATAGTTTTAGACGAAAATAATAATATAAAAAGTGGCACAGATTATATGCCTAAAGAGAGTAAACCTGTTCAAAATAAAATTAAGTATGGGGTTTCTAAATCTTTTCGACAAATTTTGAATGATGATTACAGTTCTGAAACAGATGTATCATCAACATCGATAACTGTAAATAATGATTTAGAAGATTCAACCTTCTGTTATGTTAAAATCCCCGAAAAATATAATGTGGTATCAATATCAATGACAGATGGAGATGGTGATTTTTTATTAGTCAAACCTATTGTTGAATTTACAGGAGGAGAACAGTTTGAAACTCAAGGATTTAATACATATGTAGGATATGTAAACAGTTACTATAGATTAGGAGGCTCTGAAATAACAATTAATTTAGAAATAACTAGCAATGAATAAGAAAACAATAACTAAAAATGAAGCAATTGTTTATGCAGGAGGTCCAAATATAAATGCTGCATACGGCCCTTATGATAGTTTAGAGTCTGCTAAATAGGAATTAAATGAATTATATAAAGTTATAGATCCTGTAACTGAAGCAACATCTGTAAAGATTCCAAATGGAACTACTGTTGCTATCGATTTAGATGATGAACTTAAAGAATATTGGTGGATTAAAGATAATTTATATCCAAAAATCATAAATTTGGGTTAGAGTACGTATATACAAATTACTACAGTAGAAGAAAATAATGTTGATAGTATTGATATATATAGTTACAATAATACAGAAAACGAATTTGTTAATAAAATAATTCCAGACACAATTAGGATTAGATGCTTTATAGAAAATGAAATATAGCAAAATCCTAACATTACGATTTATGTTGATAATAAAGAAAAACAATCTTTCGATTCAAGCAATACTGATGATCCATCAGATTACTATTATGACTATAAAGTTAGTGAAGATATAAATACATCTTTAAAAATAACTTGGACTATAAATAATACAACAAGTATTTCTAAAACCTTACTTGTTAAATTTATTCCTGTAGTGTAGAAATTTTATTCTTATACAGAAACAAATACTGTTCCTCTTTACAATAGTGATAATTATCAATCGAATACATGGAATCCAAGTACAGATGAACAAACATGGTCTATTAAAAGATAGAGTCTTAATCCAGAAGATTAGAAAAATTATGAATGGTGTATTGAAAGACAAAGAATAAATAAAGAATGGATATGGCCTTTCGAAGGACCTACAATTACAGGTAAAGTTGGAAAAAACGGATTAAGTGTTTATGAAAAATAGTATATTTATTCTAAAGGAGTCTCACAGATAAATACTGAAATAATTAACGAATTAAATGCAGATATTGCTATTATTCGTCAATTAACTATAGATTATAAAGATTAGGATACTCCTATTTATAAAGGCCATTATGAATGGTATACCAAATATACATAGTTATCTGTTAGTAATAGATATATTTATGTTTCAGAAAGAAGTAAGTTAGGAGATTCAACTTATTCTGATTGGATTGATCCTATACTAGTATATTCATTTACTCCAAGTAATGACGAAGAATATTTGTATAAAAGGTTTGAAAATGTATTAACTGATGAACAACTTACAACTATAATAAATAATTTTAATAGTACAAGTTATGTTTATCAAAATGAAAGTAGTCCTGGTAAACCAGTTCCTTCTGATACTGGATGGGATGGTTGGTTTCCAAGTGCTAAGGGGGTAAATGAAGATTATCCTTATGAATATTGTATGTATCGTACAATAGAAGAACCTCGTCCTGGAGCAGAAAAAAATTACTACGGAGCTAAGACAGCTATCATTTGGGCATCAGCTGGAAAAGAAGGTCCTGATGGAAAAGGAATTGAATACATATATATACTAACTGATTCTAAAGAAAATATTCCTACAATCTATGAAGATAGAGAGGACTATAAAAAAAGAACTAAGAATGAAGATGACTTTGAACCTTATACAAAAAGTTCTGGAGACGAACATTGGACAGATAATCCACAATCACCGACTCCTTAGAAACCAGTATTATGGGCAAGTTAGCGTAAAGGTAGAGCAGGAGATTGGAATAGTTTTTCTGATCCTATTGTTTGGAATACATATTCTGAAAGTTATGAATTATTTTTAAGTAACGATAATGTTAGTATTCCATCCGATTCCTCAGGAATGTATACTAAAGATGCAGCGAAAATAGCTACTTCTACAAAAGTTATTCTTAAAAAAGGTGGTGAAGTAATTGATTATTTATCTGATGACTCAGAAGTTGAAGTGGTATGTGATGGATATACTCATGGGGAAGAACAAGTTGTATGGTGGTTAGATAAAATTATTCCTATAGACGGAATACATTTAGCTGAATTTAAAGTAATAGAAAAAGAAACCAGTAAAGTACTTATTAGCAAGTCTTAGTCAGTTAGGTTAAATAAATCTGGTGAAAGTTATAAATTATTCATGATACCTAATACAAGATCTTTGTATTATAATAATGAATATTCAACTACAGAATTTAATGCATCTATTTATAAAATTTCTGTAGAAGGAACTATGGAAGATGTTACTTAGACGCTTGAAAACTTTAAAATCCGAGTACAGCCTGCAAATGATAGTTCTTTCGTAAGAGAATATAATACTACACATCTTGTAGATGTAAATTATGGTGCATCTAGTGATTTATATGTAACATTAACATATAATAATAACATTGTAGACACTGAAGTTATCGATACTATTGATTTATCTAGTATACAACATCCTGAATATTCTGGAGCAATTCGTATTGATTTATCTAATGATTCTCCTGAGATTCCTTATATTAGTAGAAATAACAAGGAAATAGTTAATAAAGCTAGTTTAGTAAGTGTTTCTGCTTTTGATTCTAAAACGCCTGTAGAAATTTCAGATATATAGACTTCTATTTCATATGCTTCTGATAAAGAACTTAATATACAAGCAGTAACATAGAAACGTGCTAATTCAAATATTTGGGATGTATATATTGATTTTAATGATCAAAGTTCTGGTTCTGAGGAAACTGGAGTATTAGATGATATTTTAGTTAATTTGGATATTACTATTAATACAGAAATTGAAGGATAGACATAGCCAGTTGTTTATACAAAAGGATATAGAATAGACTTATTAACAGAAAAAGAGACAGGATATGATTTTTCAATATATCCTAATGTGTTATCTTTAAATGGTAATAGTTTTGATGTAAATAACTTAATTTTTAATATTAAAGATTTAAGTACTGGAGAAATACCTAACGAATTTACTTTAGACTATACTTTTAATAAAAAGAATACAGAGATAACAGGATATATTCTAAAAGAAGGAAACGATTTTGTATGGTATGATAGTCATGGTGATGAAGTTGAATTAACAGACTTTGCTAGTTAGTGCGATTTAAACGAAAGTAATTCCTTTACATTTACATTAACAGTAAATAATCGTAAAAGATACCAAACAGTTTAGATACTTTAGGTAGTAAGAAATACAGATTCATATGACGCTTATCTTACTAATTCTAACGCATATGTATATAAAACCTCAACTATATCAGAATTACAACAATTACTTTCCACTGCTTATGTTATTACATTTGGCAGTGACACACAAGTAGGTATTATACCAACTGTTTAGTATCAAATTGCAGGTTATGATACTCGTTACAATACTTTTGAAGAGTTATGTACAGCAATAAAAAATTTATTAGCGGATAATGATATATTAAGAATTATACATTTGATTTCAATAACAATACAATCAGGTAATGTTCCTAAATAGATAACCATATAGAAATCTCAAATTGTAAAAATTGTATCTGATAATTTAACAATTTATTAGTTGAAATGTGTACCTTCAATATTTTAGGTTAATTAGGATTCAGAAGGTAAGGTTTCTACTGTAGTTCATGTTTATAAATATGAACCTGGAAAACAAAGAACTGAAGTAGAGAATATATCAAGCGAAGAATTAGACTTATATATAGATGATAGTAAAGAAATTGTAACACCTATTAATAAGCATATAGATATTGCATATACAGCTGGCACTAATTCAAAAACTATATATCTAAAAAAGGGAAATGATGTATAGGATTCAGAGGATATTATTTTTGTACGTAAGCCTAAAGATGGAGAAGATGGCATATCTTCAACAATACGTCCTTTTAAAGATAGTTTAAAACAGTATGCTGTATTTAGAAATGATAGTGAGCTTAAAGGCAGTAAACTAACTTGGGATACTCAAACTGAATCATGGTAGGAAGATTCTGATCCAGTAAAATATTTAGACTACTTTTTAGATGCTAATGATAAAGTTTATGTTTGTAAATAGACTTATGTTCATACATCAGAACAATTAAAAAACTTTGATCCAAATTCTGAAGATATAATAGGCCTTGATATAAATAAAGAAGGTGTAATATTTTCATAGGTTTGGCAAGAAGCTTAGAATCTAAGTCATTCATTTTTTTATTCTTTATATGCATTAACTGGTAACATTGAATTATTATCATCTAAATGTATTAAAGTAAGAGGTAGTTTATTTATATATAATAATACAAATCAAGTACAAGCTGGTATAAATGGAGATGATAACTCTCAAGATGATAACGCAGATCCTTCTGTAGTATTTTGGTCAGGTGGTTCTGGTAAAAAGAAAAATGGTGAAATTGATGCTACTTTCTATGTAACTAAAGATGGTGTAATGCACGCTAAGGAAGGAGTATTCAATGGAAATTATGTTCCAACTATATATCAAGTTCATGACTTCCTAGCATCAGGGGTGTTGAATGATCGTTTAGATCCTAGACACATTCCAGACTTAGGTGAGTTTGGTCAAGATACTCCTTTTATGAAAATTCCCATAAACTTTAAAAGCTTAAAACAAAATTCAAATATTTTACTTGAAAACGAGGAATCTAGATAGATTAATATAAGCGCTTGGGAAGAAGCAATTAATATTAATACTGGAGATGTATTATAGCATAGTTTTATAGATTTACCTCACACTACTATATTAGATTACGAAAAGATTAGCACTGATTCGGGTAAATGGATAAGTCATTCTACTTACGATGCTTATGCTAAAGAAATAGGAAATGATCAATATGACTGGCAAACTATTTTACAATGGAAAGAACTTTCATTCTACGGCGCTGATAATGATAAGTTTGTAGTAAATTTAAATGAACTCTTACGAGCTAGAATGAGTGTGGCGCAAGAATATGTAGGAAGAGAAATTACTATAAGTGGAAGAAATTTATCTCTGTATGGAGCAATGACTTAGGAAGATTATAACTAGTTTTTGTCAACTATAACCAGTAATGTTGATGTGAATCTTCTAAAAGCTTTTATAAATACTGATATGTATGGTCAGCCTTTAGGGTATGACGTATAGTCTAACGGAAATAATATAAAGTGGGATTTACATGTAAGCTTAGGGAAAGAAGCAAACATTCTAGTTAATGATGAACCCGAATCAGTAATACTTCCTCAAACAGCTACGTTAAAATGTGTATTACATAATGTAAAAAGCGACTATCTTAATTGTAGTGCAATACCTTTCGTATTTTGGGTAGTGACGAATATATCAGACTTTATATTAGACGTAGGTAATGATTTTGATGATGAATACATCGATGTAACATACGATGTTACTTAGTCAACAAATAACACAGAAAATTCTTGATTTTAACAAATTTTATATTTATCTTTATGAAGATTATAGTAGATTAACATAAATCTACTATTTCTTCGTAAAGTATTTATAAATATTAAAATTTAAATTATGGCTGATTTTCCTAGAAAGTTAACTTTGCCAGACGGTTATCAAGTAGATTTGATAGAGAAAGAAGCAAAGTTTAGGCATATAAATCCTTCTAAAGTAAGGATGGAAATAAGGTATGGCACAGATGATTCTATTTTTGAGTTAAAAAAAGTATTTGTAGATTATTTAAAAACTCCTTAGAATATTCGACTTACTCAAGAATAGATTGATCGCACTGCCGATACATCTTAGATTTTGGAATTTCCTGACTATGTTTGTTAGGAAATAATTAATGAGTTAGTTCATTTATTAATGGAGAACTCAGGTGATAATAGATTACAAACTCACATACCTATAACCAATACTGTAGCAAATCCTGCAACACAGGCGCCTAATACACAGTAGGGAGTAGTATAGGCATGATAGATTATGATTCTTTATTAGATTATTTTACTTTTAACGTCATGAAGAGTGACACAAAAATTTTTTAAATTATGTTTTAGTTTACAACAACTACTGTAATTAATTCTTTGCAAGATTATACAACTGGCAAAGATCTTATTAAAGCTGAGAATGGTGTACTTCGTATTAAGAGACTTAATCCTTTTACTATTAGTGATATTTGTAAAATTTGGAAGTCTGAAGCAGAAGCTCCACAGAATGAAGTTTTGAAAATTTCTAATGTGATTGGTTAGACTAAAGATTAGAGAATTGGTCTTTATATCCGTTCTATTGGCAACGCTGATCCAATGTATGCAAATGACTTGGTATTTAAGGGCAAGCCTCTGTATATTGAAATTCCAGCAAATACAACTGCAGACAATTTACTTGCTATTGTTAACAAGTACATGAATTTGGTATTTGGTGGTGAAGCACAGCTTATCGCTACTGTCGCAGATTCTAAATTGGTTCTTACTTGTGTAAATCCTTATCAGAAATTTACAAAGGTTACTACTGCTCTACGTAACGAACAGACTGGTGAATTTGGTGACGGTACACCTGTTGCATTAACAGCTGACAATTATACTCCTGGTAAGGAAGGATTTGGTGATTATGATCATATCTTGAAGGATCTTCGTCTCCCAACTGGTGCTAATCTTCGTTGGAAGAGAACTATGGAAGATGAGATGCCTGTTCCTGGTGCTACATACAACGAGTATGTTATCGAGTATGCAGTAGATCGTGGTGTTATGGGTATTTCTGCCGTTGGTCAGAAAGTTACTTCTGTAACAACTCATGTTCTTTGGGTTAATCAGGCTATTGCACAAGCTTTTGAAGGAAAGTTGGGTGATGCTAGCACAAAACTTGAAGTAGCTCCTAAGTATCCAAAGAGCACTACTTCTAATGAATCTGATAATACTGAAGGTAATACTACTGAAAGTAATACTACTGAACCTAATGAAAATCAGACTCAAGAACCAGGTCTTTGATAATTACAGTTTAAAACAAAATAAGGCGGGGGCGAGATACGCCTCTGCCTTTAATTTTTTATATAAATATGAATGATTGGATAAATAAATTATCATCTGCTTGTATAAATGATATTAGGTCTGGTTTAAGAGGGATGCATTCTACAATGTCTATTTCTCAAGAATAGTTAGAAGATGAGATTATTTAGACAAGACTTATGATAATAAAAGAATTTTAGTTAAAGGGTATAATGCCTCTTAATGATTTGGCTACATCTATTAATTGTATAAATATAGATTGTAAAAACATTGAAAAATGCAAATGTACAGATTATGGAACTCCAACAATGCATTTTGAAATTCCTCAAATTGTGTCAGATTATGGTTCTGCCGCAATTATATATTTAGGTACAATTGATAAACAAACTCCTTTTATTTTTTATACTTCTGCTTAGATGTGGAATTATTATCATAAGTATAAACGTCGTGGTAGAAATAAACCTTTTGTATATATTGATATTGCACCTAATGAAAATGGGATGTTAGACTGCTATATTTTTAACGCCCCTTTTTTAAAGACAATAAGTATTACTGCAGTTTTTAAAGATCCGAGACAGTTATGTAATTTTGAATGTGAAAGCAGTAATGATGAAAATATAAGTTGGATGACTGGTGAGATTTAGAAAAGAATTGTTAATAGTAAGATACAGTTATATCGACAATTAGCAGCTCCTATAGTACCTAATACTCAAAAACCTGAAGCAGGATGACGCATAATGATTTTCACACAGCAATGTATCAAGCCAATCTTTTATATAATGTTACATTTACTAATCCTGATGAATTTGAAGAAATAGGATTAATAGCATATGGAATGATTGGCAATAAAAATATAAGATTATATAGATTTTCAGCAAACATAGATGAAAAAGATTTATCAGTAGAACTTCCTTGTAATTGTGATATTTTAGAAGCTGTTACATACGATTTTGAAGATTGGAATTATACCGATGGAGTACATCCACATGGAGACATTCACTCAGCTTTTACAGAATAGTATGTAGAATCACAAAAAGCATTTAATGATCCTTTATATTTAAGAGGTAAATTTGCTCATTATGAAAGAGTTGGAAATAAATTATACTTTGATAGAAATTATGGTAAAGTAAATATATTATATAAAGGTTAGGTACTAGACGATGACGGTTTACCAATTTTAAATGACAAAGAAGTTGATGCTATTGCTTGTTTTTGTGCATATGTTAAGAAACAAAAAGAAGGTATAGCAACGAATAATGCTGGATTAATTTAGTTAGCAATGTCATTAAGAAATGATTGGAGAACTAAATGTAGTCAAGCATAGACACCTGAAGAAATAAATCAAAATGATATGGATAATATTCTTGATGTAAAATCATCTTGGAATAGAAAGAAATATAATAAGAGTTATAAATCTGTTATAAAATGAATTTGGCTAGAGGTTACGCTTTTAATTTACATGACATCTTTAATAATTTTAATCTAAAAAGACTTTTATTAACATGTAATCAATGTGAAAAAATAACTAAAGACAGACATAGAAATTTTTTAGTTGAAAAGATTTTTAGAGAGCATATGAAAATGGTTTTTGAAGATATTATAGATAATAATGTTACTTTTGAATTACCGTGTGGTAGTAAAAAGGCTGATATACACATGAAAAAATTTGAAGGTAAAGAATTTTAGCGTTGTAGAAGATATGGTAAGTTTTAGGATATAGATTTTTTAAAAACTTATTTTACAGCGTATTAGCCTTATTTATATTTATATAGTAATAATCGTACAAGAATAAAACCAATATATTTAAATAAAGAATTGGTATAGAAGATAACTGACAAAACAAATGATGGAATGAAATATTGTTAATATGTTTATAAAGACTGTAAAAGATTATTATGAAGATATGTATAAAAAATATCCTGATGTTCCTAAAAAAGACATTAGAACTATTTTGAATTACGGATGGAAAGCAGTATATTTACATAATAGTTATGGAGGAGATTTTATAACTAATACTGATGGTTTTTCTTGTTATATTGGAATGGCTACGAGAAATAGTCTTGCTCATTTTAGACATTATCTTAAAAAGTTAAAAGTAAAAGCGAGAATAATGTATAAAAGATTTTGTAAAGAATGGGATGGGTATTATTATTTTTCATTAACTAAAAATCAGTGGGAAAATTATTGTTCACAAATTAACAAACGAGGAAGACCTAAAAAATATTATAATTTTGGAAATTAGATTTTATATAAGATATATGACGAATGTAGATTAGTTAATTGGAATAGAAAATATGTTTTTAGAGTAAAATCTGATATTGACAGAGGTTATGCATTTTATAGACCTAACTATAGAACAGGTGATGCAGAATTAATTGAAACGATCGACTCCTTTAAATTTGATACATTTTTAACAAGTACTAATAATTTAAAATACGTATAATATGGCTAAAGACGAAGCGTCCAATGGATTTTCACAAGGACTCTTAATGGATTATCATCCATTAGGAACTCCAAACACAGCTTTATCCAATGCTCTTAACGCAACCATGATTACTTATAATGGTAATGAAACAATGTTATAGAACGATATGGGTAATGCTCGTGTAGAAACTGCATATTTGCCAGAAGGATTTGTCCCATTAGGAACGACTTCTTTTGGCGGAATTATATATATAGTATCCTATAATCCTTTAAATGATACTTGTCAAATAGGTTCTTTCCCTTCTCCTGAAAGAAATTTTACTAAATAGGATAAATATGCAGGAAATATTAATATTAACGCTGATGATTTCTTTGATGAGAATGGAAATATTAAAACAACATAGTTAGTATATCCTTTAAAAAATGATTATGACGAGGAAATAACGTTAACTCCTGGAGATAAATTTGCTCTAAATTTATCTAAGCTTAATAAATACTTTGATTATTTAAAAGGAATGTTAAAAGATGGAAAAGATTCCGAAAATAATCCAGCAATTAAACTTGTTCTTGGGATAAAACAAGGAGGACAATTAAGAGAATTAGGAGAAACAATATAGTATAATAATAAAATAGAAGAACAAGAAGAACACATGTATTCTTATATTACATTATCTAATGACATTAAAAATAGCAATAATGAAAAATTTAATGTAGATGACTATAGACATTCTGTTGTTGATACAAACTATAATGTTTTAAAATGTAATATATCTGGAACACTGTGTATAATAGCTAAGTTAGTTACTCTAGATTCGTTTATGATAAAAATTCAATTAAAGCTTAATAATGGAAACTCAGAAGAAACTACTGTATAAATATAAAAATGATAATGTTAATTCTTAGAATGTAACTTGGACTTAGTATACACATGATGGAAAAGAATACAAAGAGTCTGAAGAATAGATAACTAATAAATATATTGATGATTACACTTTAGAAATAAATCTTGATTGGGTTTCAGAATTAGATGGTTCTCCAAGTGCAATAATTGTTAGAGCTAATCATTAGAAAGATCCTTCTGATAGTAATGGTGAAGATTTTTATTATGATTAGATTTGGGCTAATTTTGCTGAAATTCATGATGCAAACAGCAACAAAACCAATCAAGAAACTATATTTACTGGATTAGATTTAAATACTTATAATATATATTTATATTAGGAAAAGACTTCTGATAATGAAGGTTCCTATGCTATTATAAAAAGTAACATTAATAAAAAAGAAAATGTTATAAAAATAAGTTTATCAAGAAAATATTCAGGAATTATTAATTTTACAATAACTCCAGTAATGAGTTATGGGCCATTAGACGACCTGAGTTAGACTATTTCTATTGACTAGAATAAAATTGCTTCTGGAGAAATATTATTAAATACTTGGAATTATAGACTTCTAGAAACTGAAATTACAACTGAATATAATAATCCAGTTAAAAGAGAGATTACAACAACGACAGAAACTGTAAGTGATAATACTAAAACTGTTGTAAGTGAAACTACTGTAGTTGATCCAGTAATTACTACAACAAATAAATTATATACACTTTCTTTAAAGTATGGATTAGAGTCATATAAATTTGAAAATTAGAAATTACGTAATTATACGGATAGTTTTATAAAATTTTATGATCTAGAAACATTACCATATAAGGAAGAATCAGAAAAAACTTACTTAGAAAAAGTAGAAAATATATTAGATACAGAAATTCCTATACATACAGAATATATTCCTACTTCTATTTTAGGAGGAGGATAGCTTATAATTAATTTAGATTTGAATAGTACATCTTGTAATTTATAGCCAAATAAGGTATATTTATGTATTATAGGTATAAAGACTTTTCTTGATGAAAATGATGCTAATTCAAATAGTATAGAGTTTGTAACATATGATTATAGATATTTATATACAAGCAGTATTTATAATGAATATGTTGAAACAATTCAAGATTTTAAAAATTTATATTTACCTATTGTTCCAGAATTAAACTTAACATTTAATAATAAACATTACAGCGAAAATTATACTCAAGACGGTCAAGACACTAACTTAAATGATATTAAATGGGTTAAATATAATGATCATAGTAATTATAAAAAAGAAAACGTAATTTATACAAATACTATAACTAATAGTCCATTAACTTTAAACTTCACTTACGAAGATTCAGCATTTAGTTGTAATTATAGTATAAATTATGATGAAATAAATAGGCCTAATATTAAACTATTCTTAAAAGAAACAACTAATCAATCTAAATTGATTGGAGGTACATAGGAAGAGAATACTCCTTTAAAAATTACACCAGTTAGTGATGATATACAAATTTGTGATGGGAATGAACCATTTGGTGACTCAGCTTAGTCTAAAGTAAAAGTACAATATGATTTTAATTTTGAGTATAAAAATTTAACTGAAAATATTAGATTTTCTGCGATTAAATGTAATTTATTAAACATCCCAACAAAAACAGATAATACTGGTAAGAGAACTGTATTTTTAGCAGAAAGGGCAGGCTTATCCAACACAATGATGATGATGGATGAAACAATACCTACATTAGGTGCTTATAACCCAACTGGAGATGACAAAGAATGGTATTTAGAAGGTCATTTTATAAGTGAAGGATTTATTAATAACGGTGACCAGAAATACGATGAAACACCTGAAAAAAATGATGAGTTAGCACTTGATCTAAATGAATATGGTGTTTATAAAGAAGATGATAAAGAAAAAATTCTAAAAGCTAAAAAATATTTTTTACATTATGGTTCAGAAGGTCATAGTGAGTCTTTATCAGATGGTAAAAAAGATAGTCCTTCTACCATTAAATTAAATGATATATTATTATCTGATGAGTTTAGTGATAAGGTTAATAGCCAGTTTAATGATAGATTTATATCACCTGTGTTATTTTTAACAAAAGGATAGTATACTACAGCATCAAAAGTTGGTACACAACAAGTAATTTTTGATTTAAATAAATCGAATTATTATCATAGTTTATCACAACCGCCTGGTTATAATGATAAATAGGCTTTTGATAAACAACAACCGTATTTATATTTATATTGGCAAACTCCTTCTAGAGTAGTAGGTACATTTTTGTTAAAATATGTAGATAGTAAAGGCGGTAGAAGATTTATATTAGGTAGTAATTATTTTGCGTTAGATTGTTTTTCTGGCAAGCCTAGGTATACTGGAAACAAATTAGAATGGTTTAATACTCATCCTACAATAGATCCGTTTGTTTTTGCCCATTATATAGAAGATACTGACTACTCATATAATAAGAAGGATGATGAATATGATATTACAGGAGAACTGGCTGTAAGTAACATATAGACTAAAATAGGAGATGAAGAACTACAATCGCATCTTCCTTGTATGCATTATACAATGGGTGATTTATTAGCTACACAATTAGCACAGTTTGCGATTATTAGTAGATTTGATGAAGAGAAAGAATATAATATGGATTTTGAGAAATGGTATATTGTTAAAAATATAGATCGATTGATTAATATTAGAAATACTTCTATTACAAATCAGCGCACATATTCTTTCACTTTTAATAAATCAAATGAGACTACTATTAAAGAAATAAATAATAATATTTATTGTGGAAATATAAAACTATCTGATTGGAATAACTATCTGGCATCTAATAATCTAGAATTTAATCCAGTTGCTTTACATGATTATGAATTAACTGAAGAAAGAAACACTTTATTATTTAATAAACAACAAATTGTTTCATCTTTAACAGAATTAAATAATGAATTGAAAGAGCTTTTGAAAGATGAAGATGATATTCAAGAACTTATAAATAATCCTGAGCACGAAGATTGGGGTAAATTTGAGGAAAACATACAAAGAAAGAATGCAGAAAGAATAGCAATACTATCAGAAAATGAATATTATCGATTTATAAACAAACGTTTAAATGAAATTGATAATGATGAAAATCAAAATAATTATCCTACCATTACATTTAATGACACGATTGTAGTCAATCCTTTGAAGGATATAATTCCAGATACTAATAATTTAAGGTATATGTTAGAAATAACTCCAAATGGGCAAATAAATATTGATTTATTACCTAATAAACTTGATTTAAATATACTCTATTATTGGAATGGTGAAAAATATAAGGTTTATAATCATCATGATGGTGAAATATCTTTGTATAAATATGGTAAGTTCACAAAAAATATTTGTATTCCAGAAAATACTGCTGGTGCATCTGATATTAATTATGCAAAAGAATATTTAAAAAATAATCAATTAAATAGTGATAATTATAATGTTTATTTTTCAAAAGATGGAGATCCAGATGAAATTATAGATGGAATAATAACTTTCCATCCGATGGCTACGGACTTTAAGATTAGAGTTAATGCTCCGTTGAAATATACTTAGGATAACGGTTTTTATACTACTAAGAAGTCTGGTAAAACAACAGAAGGAGCATTTCATGCGGATCATCCTTATGAAAGATAGATGGGTAATACACTTACTATTAAAGGATTACCTTATTTTCCAAAAACAAAGCAATTGAGTGATGTTGTTAAAAATACTAATAAAAAACTCTAGGAAAGTGACTTTGAATCGACAACAAGAATATGAAAATAATAAAATATAAAAAGCTATTACCTGAGCAAGTTAATATTTAGGTTAACACTAAAATATTACCAGTTAAAGGTAATTTAGCATATGAATATAATCCTTTGAAAAATTATAGAATAGATGAGAAAAAATATTAGTATAGAAATAGATTCTATACAGATAAAGAATTATTAGAACTAAATATATTTTCAAATATTCTTATTTTCGAGTCCAGAGAAGACAATAGATTAAATTATTATAAAGTTATAGAAACTCGTAAAGAATTAAATGATAATAATTATCTTTTAGGTTCAAGTATAACGTTCCAATTTAAGACTGGATTTGAAAATAAGCATATGTTTATTTCATTACTATATAACGATAGTATTAAATATATATTTTTTGAAAATGATATTTTACATAATGGAAGTAATAATAGAATTTATATATAGAAAGAAAAGGATGATAAAAACCAAAATGTTTATTATTTAAAATCAACAGAATCAAATGCTTATATTACATTTTATGATTCTGAAACAAATACTTTCAAAACCGATACAGAGACAGGATTAGAAGGAACTGAAGAAAAAAATATAACTATATGTCCTGATAATAGAGAAAATTAGTCTTTATATTTAAAAGATGCATCCTTCAATACTTATAGTAGTGAATATAGGCATATAATAGGAGAACAAGTTGTAACTATTGCTGATAATGAAATAATTCCTTATGAAAAGAACAGTCTTGTAGATTTCTAGACCGACGAGCTGAAATTTAGTTTAGAACATCCTGTACAAATATTACCATAGTATTCTTATGATGGTTCGGTTAATTTAATTTTGACGGATGGATATACAAAGCCAAAATTAATTAACACAAGATTTTCTGTAACTGGAAAGAATACATATCAAATTGTTGATAGAAAAGGTAATAATGATACTAATATATATGATGCAGGATCACAATTTGACTTGGATACATCTTTATATAAACAATCTAATAATATTCCTAAATTATATTTAGATAAAGTTTATTCAGGAGGCATATTACCTGTTGGTAATTATCATTTTTATTTTACATATTCTGATGCTGATGGTAATGAAACAGACTTTGTATGTGAATCAGGATTAGTTTCCATCTTTATAGGAAATAGTATAAAATCTATTAGACAAGGATTTAGAAATGAGAATTCATTTAAAGGAATAAAATTTTCTTTAACAAATATAGATCCGTCATATTCTTATATTAATGTATATTATACAAAAAGTACTGGAGATATTCATGAGAATATGAATACCTAGGCTTTCAAATTAACACAACCTGTATTTATAAACAATACAGAGCATTAGACACTTAATATCACAGGATATGAAGAAGTTAAAGAAATAAACTTAGAAGATATTAATCCTGTATATCAAATTTGTGAAACTGCTTCTACAGTTGCTTCTACAAAGAATATATTGTTTTTAGGTAACATAGAAAAAGAAACACCTAATTATACAGAATTATCAGATTTAGCTTTACACTTTGGCCCAGTATTAGATACTAGTTTGGAATATGCTAGTTTAGATTAGAATTACAATACTAACTTTAGTGAAATCAACAATACTTATTATAATCCAAACTTTATTTATAATAATGTAGGTTATTGGCCAGAAGAAATATATAGATTCGGAATAGTATTTATTTTAAATGATAATACTTTAACTTCAGTATTTAATGTACGAGGAATAAATAATTTATCTGAAGATCCTAAATATACTAAACTACCTGTATATTCTAAGAAAAACAGAGAATATATTGCTATAAATGAAAATACTAATTTATTAGTTAAAGGCAATATAAAGAATTTAGAAAACTCAAAAGGTGTAGTAAGATTACACTCTACAGCAAATTACGAAACCAATCGTGTATTTGGTATTAAGTTTGATGTATTAGCAGAAAATAAAGAAGAGTTTCTCAATGAATTAAAAAAACATTGTAAAGGATATTTCTTTGTGAGACAAAAGAGAATTCCTACAGTTTTAGGAGAAGCATTGTCAATAGGTGTAGAAAAAACAGGGCATCATCCTTGTTTGCCAGTATCTAGTGAAATAATAAGTACTTTAGAGAATTGTAAAAAGGTAAATAAAAACACTTCTGTAAAATTAACTGATAGTGATACTTTTACAAAAGTAGATTCTACTTAGGAAGTTAGATGTTGTCCTTATATTAATTTTAGAGGATCTTTTGGATATGTCGCTGAAAGTTTCTTGAGTATGAATAGAGAATTAGTTCATAATTTTGAATATCATTTAAGAACTATTGCAAACTCTCAAGTTGATGTTTCAGCAATGATTTGTCCTGATTATGATATAAATTATCCTCAGTTAAATAGTATATTTACAGGAGATGAGTTTACATTAATTAAATCCGCATGGCAACCTAGATTTAAATATTTAGATGCTAATAAAGCAGACAGACATTTTTATTGTAACTCATATCAAAAAAATACACAAAATATTTTTTCTACTATTAAAGCTAAAATTATTGGAGTAGAAGATGGTACACCTATGGCTGGATTAGAAGATTCATTATATTCTGCTTTGGCTGGTGTTCCTGACATGGGATACAAGTTTGATTAGTTAAGTGGTGATGCTGTTTCAACAGAAACTACTAATTTAACTAGAGGTATTTGGGGACCATTTTTGGCAGTAAATAGTAATAATAAATTACAACCATGTACTGTATATACAATAATGATTCCTGGATATAATGCTAGTGATATGGAAAATTATTTTGTCATTAGATATAATGATAAGACACCATATTTTGCTATAAGCGATAGATATGAATTAACTGATATTCCTAATGATAAAGTATTCTATAGAGGAGATTGTTATATTTGTTAGTTTACTCATAGAATGAATCGTAATTTTAATGATAATACTGCTCCTTATAATGATTAGATTGTAAATAATAAAACGTGGAAAGGTAAGAATAATGGAGAACCTGTAGGAGACGAATTAGAAGATGATTATAAAGGATTCATGGTTAAAGATGGAGTTATAAGAACACAGAACTTTAAACATGTGAATCTGGGAGATATTAATGCTGTAAAATTAGGTCATTGGGTAACTTTCCAATTACGCTCTTCATTTAATCTTAATATTAGAGCTATTGACACGTCTGATTTAGTAGAAACTACTAGAACAGGTCACGGAAAAGGTTTTTATCCTTATAATCCATTAAATGCAGGTGGTTCTTATAAACATCAAGAAAGTTTGTGTGTAAACAAAGGTTATGAAAAATCTGTATCAGAGCGTTATAATTTTGAACTTCCTGAGGTGCCTGCTATAAAAAATCAATTTCATAATAGAATAATTTATTCTAATTTTGCAACTGCTGATTCATTTAAAAATGGATTTAGGCAATTCAAAGGAGGTAACTACTAGGATTACTAGATGCAATATGGTGAACTAATAAAATTATTAGACTTTGGTGAAGGTCTTATTGCGGTATTTGAACATGGAATAGGTTATTTAGGCGTAAATGAACGTTCCTTACTTGCTAACGCTTCTGCTGGAAATGTTTATTTAAATTCAAGTAGAGTTTTACCTGATGAAAGTAATATGCAAGTTATTTCAGATTCTTTTGGATCTTAGTGGCAAGATAGTATTATAAAGACACCTTATGCTATTTATGGAGTTGATACTTAGGCTAAAAAGATTTGGAAATATGGCGGTAAAGGTTTTGAACTAATTTCTGATTTTCGAGTATAGAAATTTTTAAATGATAATATAACATTAGGAGAAAGAGAACTTACACCAATTATTGGTATACGGAATGTAAAAACTCATTATAATTCGTTTAAAAATGATGTAATGTTTACTTTCTATGATACTTTAGAGGACGAACAAGAAAGAGTTTGGAACTTATGTTATAATGAGAATATGAAGTAGTTTATTACTTTCTATTCATGGGTTCCTTCTTTCTCTGAAAATATTTATAACTAGTACTTTAGTTTTAATAGAGATACTTCTAAATGGATTGCTAAATTAGGTTAGACTTCAAAAGGTAATGATTTTTCCACTGGTATTGTTTTAAAAGCTAACAGACTTGATTCTGCCATAATTCCTGATTAGGAAATTACAACTAAATCTAGAATAAAAGTAGGCAATTTAGATTTAAGTAATATATAGTATAAAGAAATTACAAGTTTTGAATTATTGCATGATAATTTATAGAATCATAAAAAGTTCTTTATAATATATAATGACTTAAATAAATAGTTTGAGTTAAGAATAAAGGTAAAGTCTTTAGATTTAATATCTGAGTTGTATTATAGAAATAGTGGAAAGACAGAAGATGGAAAAACTGTTGTTTATTATTATGGAGATGATAAGAATGGGTTAAAAGCACCAGAAGGGGTTACTTATCAAAAGATAGATAAAGATCTTCTTTTAAAAACTATAAGATCTGGTAAATATTTACCAATATATTTAAATTCTGACGGAACACGTAAAGAATTGCCATATCCTCATAATAAAGAAGGAATAGTATATAACTTAAAAGTTAAATGTAAATATATTTCTATTAGTGGTACAGAAAAAGAAATTACTGATACTATTACTGTAACTCCTTAGTATAATCTATAGTTCTTAACTACAGATTTTTGGAAGCATGGTCAATCAGGTTTAATAGATGTGAAAGACAAGGTTAAACCTACTAATTGGTATGGCAAACAACATCCTTTTGAGATTGAGTTTATAGTAGCAAAAAGTCCAACAGTATAGAAAATATTTGATACAATGCTTATTTTAAGTAATAATGCAGAGCCTGAATCATTCCATTATGAAATTGTAGGTGACTCTTATAGTTTTTCAAAAGATAAACCTAATATGTATTATCGACAGGAAGCTACGGAAGCGCTTTACCAATATAATGGATCAGATATTGAATTTGATTAGGATTTTGCTGAAACTAAAGATAATTTACATCATTAGCATTTATATGAGATAAATAAAGAAGGTACTAATTATCAACATGATTATAAAGAATATTATGAAGATATTAGTTCTCAAGAATATACTAAGTCTACAGTATTCCCATTATATTATTCTAGAATAAATAGTAGTAATGAAATTGAAGATTATTATAAGCAAAAGACTACTCCTCATAAGAATTACGATGCTTTATCTGGAGCAGAAATTGTTTATGATGATACATCTAGTGAATATAAAATTTGGCAACATTCTAAAGCTGTAAATATTAAAGGACCAGGTGGTAGAACAAGAGGTAATATGGATTATTTAGAAGACAGATGGTTAGTTCAGATAAATCCTTTGAATATTTTAGAAAAGAACGAAGAGGATTGGGAAAATGATGTTCCACCAATCGTATTAAATAATTCTCCAATACCAAATAAATCTCTTACAGAAAATATAGAATTTTCAGAAGTTTTAAAAGAATCTGGTTATAAAGATACAAATAAACAAATAAGTAATATTGAAACATGGGGTGATATTAAATAGACTAAATTAAGAGATAAATATATGCGAGTTAGAATAAGATATTCTGGCAAAAAACTTGCAATAATTCAAGCTGTTATTACATTATTTAGGACAAGTTATGCATAAAAAATTAATATATAAACACCAACAAGGAGCATCCTTTACACAAGGTAAAAATGGCGTAGATCCTATGAAAATAGTAGGCGCTGGTTCAGATGCAATAAGTTCTTTTTTACCAGCCTAGTCTGAGCTCTCTGGTAAATACGGAGCTACAACTCAAGCATTATCTAATGTTTATGATGGAATAGCTGATGCGGCTATGAGTATGCCAGGTTGGGGTCCTCTTGTTGGAGGTATTATGAAAGGAGCTGGATTTCTATCAAAAGGATTAAATGCTTTAGGAGCTGGTACAGACGGTATGTGCGTCTGTGCTGGCACTAAAGTATATACTTTTAAAGGAGAAGTAAAAAATATAGAAGATTTAATTTAGGATGATGGGATACTTGGTTGGAATGAATATGAAAAATCAATTAAAGGACAACATATAGAATTAACTATACCTAAGTCTAAATTATGTGTTGAAATATCTTTTTCTAATAATATTAAGTTAAGATGTAGTTATGACCATCCAATTTATACTAAGAAAAACAATAAATTTAGATTTATTTCAGCAAACAATTTAAATATTGGGTCTATAGTTGCTTATATTCCAGATATAACTTCTAATCATATTAAAGAAATTATAGTAACTAGTATAAAAGACATAGGACTTCAAACTACTTATAACTTATCTGCTATTGAAGACCATACATATTTAGCAAATGGTATTATTACACATAATACAGCACAAGATGCTATTTTAGGTTCTCCTTTTTTTGCATTAACTCCTTTTGGATTAATAAACGGTATTTTTGGAAAGAAAGCTGAAACTTTTACAAAAGATATAGATACTTTTGGAACAATGGGTTCTAGCTATACAGGTTCTGAAGCTTAGGCTGATTTAGCTGAAACAAAATCTGGTAAAAAATATGGTTTATTTTCAGGTAATGCAAGAGTAGAAGCTAATAGGCAAATTAGAGAAGCGCAAAGATAGCAGAATTTAATAAAAGATATTAAAGATGAAAATGAAATTTAGAATAAACTATAGTATGGTATGAATGGAGCAATGTAGCAAAGATATTTAAACGATATGAATGGTGGTTATAAGCAACAATATATACATGCTGCAAGAAAAGGAGATATTTTATTTTCTTTTGAACAACGATAGAGAGTAAAAGATATATTACGTGCAGCAAAAGGATAGAAATTAAATATAGGAAATTTAAAAGATTGGCCTGATCATATAACAAAAGATGTAAACTTTATATAGTTTTCTAACACACTTCCTGTAGAGTTTTTAAAGAATTTTGATAAAAACGAGAATGATGATTTTCTTTCTGACTTAGAAGAGTTTTATAATTTATGGAAAGAAAATGGATCTCCTAAAACATATACAGACGCTAATAATGCTCAAATTCCTATGTTCACAATAGATGAAAACGATAACGTGTATTTAAATTCAGAAATTGCTCCATAGGAATTAATCGATTCTAATAAAGAAAATCCTGATTTAACTTTAGTTCAAGAAAATCAATAGAAAGACCAGGTTGATGAAGAACTCGATTAGAAAATCAATGAATTACAAAATGGTGACCTTGAATCATTTTAGAAAGGTGGATAGTTAAATATCATCCCAGAAGGAGCTTTGCATGCACATAAACATCATTTAGAAGAAATTAATGAAGATTTAAAAGGAGATATTACTCATAAGGGAATTCCAGTTGTTTCTATAAATGATGATGGGAAAGTTGAGTAGTAGGCTGAAATAGAACGTAATGAAATTATTTTTAATTTAGAAGTAACTTAGCAAATAGAAGAGTTAAGAAAATAGTACAATGATGAAGAATCTCCATCTAAAAAAGATGAAATTGCTAGGCAAGCAGGAGAAATTCTAAGTAATAGTATTATAGAAGATACTGATGATAAAACAGGATTAATTGAAGAAGTAAAAGAATAATATGAGTGTTAATAAGTATTATACTATTTATAAAAAATTAAATATTCCTGAAAAGACATATTATCCTGATGTTGAAACACCTGTTTTAGAAACACCGCGATTTGAATATGATACTTCTAAATAGCCAGATGAGACAAAAAAATCTTGGTTTAAAAATCCAATAGAAATGGATTTATCTCCTGTTAATAATAACATAGTTAATTTATCTTTTACTGAAATGGTTGATAAATATGGAGATGGAGTTATTAAAGTAGGAGATACTAAACTAAGAAATTAGAATTCTTCTTACGGTGTTAAAAACTCTAAGCATAAACAAGCTCATGCTACTTGGAAAAATACAGATGGAACTCCAATGCCAATGGCATATGACTTAACCCCGACTAAAGGCCACACTTTTCAGGATTTATTTAGAGTATTAGGAAAACCAGAATGGCAATTATGGCTTGCTAATCAAGATAACGGTAACGGAGGAAAAGGTTGGGGTATTATAGATGAATCTACAGAAAAATTAAGAAAACAACATGGTTGGAAATCTACTGGAAATCATGTACATTTAGGTGCAGATTCTAGTGGATGGAAAAATTATGTTGAAGCTATGAAAAATTATAATAATATGTATATAAGTCCCGTTATGGCAAAAGAAGGAATAAAATTTCCTGAAGAAGAAAAAGAAATTGTAGTTATAGAAAAGAAAGAACCAGAAGATGCATTAGGTTGTCTTCTTTGTTAGATAATGAATGCTTTAGGATTAAGAAAACACGCCTTGTCTGAAACTAAACCTGAAAAATTATCAAACTTGTTAGGAGGAGATGCTCAAGTAATTATAGAAATTGGAGGAGATGACATAGAAGATTCATTTGAAGATCTTATAAAAGATATTTTGCCTCTTATATCAGAAACTAAAAAGTATTCAGAAGATGATATAAAAGAAATTAGAAAAAATAAAAACAAATATGGTTCTTCTATGAAGAAAATTCTAACATTAATGAGTGATGGTAATATTTTAAAAGCATTTAATGGGATGTAGATGTATAAAAAAGGTGGATCTATTGCTCAAGAAGATAATGTTTCTGAAGAAGAATCTACACAAGAAGATAAACCAGAAACTATAAAAGTAAAAATAGGCGATAAAGAATTTAATCTAAAAGAAGCAAAAACAGAAGAAGAAAAAGAACAAGGATTAATGGGTGTGGAACATCTAGAAGAAAACGAAGGAATGATTTTCTATTATGATTCTCCACAAGAAGTTGGTTTCTGGATGAAAAATACCGAAATTCCTTTAGACATTTGTTTCTTTAACGAAGACGAAGAATGTATTTCTGTTAAACAAGGACATCCTCTTTCCAATAAATTAATATACGAGAAAGATGTCATGTTTGTAGTAGAAGTCCCTGCAGGAAGCGACATTAAGCCTGGAGATGAATTAGACTTACCTGGAGACGATGATGAGTATGTAATGCACGTGTTAGGATCAGACGGATCAGTTTAGATGCATTTATATGGCGGGGAGAGGATAGTTTCACGACACGAAACCAAAATTCTCATCAAAAAAGCAAAACGTGCTTATAATTCAAAAGGGGATTATTCTTATGATGCAAAATGCAGAGCTTTAGGAAAATATATTTTTAAAGTTTTGGACAAACAGGATAATCGTGAACCTGAGTATGTCCAACTCGATTCTAAAAAATCTTGAAAATTTTTGCCATTAAGTTTAGATATATAAGTCTATTATTAAGTCTAGATAGTAAGTAACTGGTGGACAAATCTAAGTAACCTGTGGACAACATCAAAGTAACTGGTGGACAAGCTTTAGAATTTTTCTTTAATTTTACTTGATTTTTACGAATTTTATGTTTATTTTTAAATGTAAATTTTAAAAATGTATATATGGAAAAATTCGTTAAAGTACCTCATAGTGAGGAAAATTTGGAGATTACTCCACAAGACTTATTAGTATATGTAAATATTCGTAGGTTTGACAATCCTGAACATGCTTGTTTTCCGAGTTTACAGAAAATTGCAGACGCTTGTGATTTATCTGATAAGACTGTTCAGAAGTGTATAAAGAATTTAGTTAATCACGGATATATTACTATCGAGAAAAAAGGAAGATCTAATTTTTATTACTTTACAGATAAGCAAGTAAATTTTGAACCTTTTACTGAAGAGTTCTTAGATAAAAAGACCATATCTGTGTTATTAAAATCTTTTTTAATAGCTACTCAACAGCATCTTATAAAAGATGTAGATTTTTGGAAAACAACTTACTCACAACGTGAAATTGCTGAAAAAATTAATATGCCTGTACAGTCAGTAAATAAATGCTACAAAGAATTAGAAAAAGCAAATAATTTAATCACGGTAAAAACTGATGTAAAAGATCCTCAGACTGGTTTATACAAAGTGGAAAAAATTATTTCTCCAAAAGACCTTGGTTTAATTGTTCTTCATAAAATTAAAGAAATTGGTGAACAAACTAACGATAATACTCGTGAAATTGAATCTATGAAAAAAGATATGGAAATGTTGAAAAAGAAAATATTAGAACTTGAATCTAAACAAAAGCAAGATTTATATTTATAAATTTCTTGATTTTTACATAAGATATGTTTATAATTGTAATTAGACATATGTAAATGTAAATAAGAATATATTTGTTTAACTATTTAATAATATTATTAATTATGAGAATTGGATTTAAAAATGTAAATTTTTATCAAGAAGGTGGTGCAATGCAAGCTCCTTAGACAGAAAATGAAGTTCCTATGACAGAGGAAGTTCCACAAGAAGCACAACCAACAGAACAACAAGGTGGTGATCCTATGGAGATGCTTATGCAATTAGCACAAATGGCTGTACAAGCTTTGCAATCACAGGATGCAAATTTAGCTATGCAAGTTTGTGACGGATTAGTTCAATTTGTTCAAATGATTTAGGGAGGTGCCCCACAAGAAGGAGCTGCTCCAGAACCTGAGACAGAGCCTGTTTATAAAAAGGGCGGACGTTTATGTAAAAGAGTTAAGAAACAATCTTGTGGTTCAAAGATGAAGAAGTAATAAAGTAATTAAAGGAGGTATGGGGTATTTCTATACCTCCTTTTTTTAATAAAATTAACTATGGCTGAAGAAAAGAAAACATTTGTTTCATCAGGTAAAGAATACGATCGTGATTGGCTTTTAGATACAATTGCTCAAAATACTGAATCTTACGCATAGCATAGACTACAGATGCAGCCAGAGAAACGTAATATGTTTGGGAAAGTCAAACAACAAGGTTTTGACGTATAGGGATTTTATCAAGCTGTTGATGATATAAAGAAAGAAATAGCAAATGGTAAACTTTCTAGAAACGCTGGTAACATTTATGTACATACTGATGGTATAACTTGGGATGATCCATTACACAGAGCTGCATTAGATTTAGTAGATAAAAGTTTAGCATCTTTATCTGAAACAACTTCAAAAGAAAAAACAAAGTATTCTAATAATAGAATATACGATAGATTTAATAATAAATTTTATGGAGGTAATTTTTCTGGTTCTGATTCAGATCTTCAAATGTGGGCAAATAAATCTAGAACAATTGAAGATATTAAAAAATTAATAGACGAAGAAATTGCAGATGTAAATGCTTCCGACTTAGATTATACAGGTTCTCCTTTTAAAGATAAAAATGATCATTTATCTAGACTATAGAAACTTAGAAATAATTTAAATGATAATATAACAGAATCTGATTATTCAGATTGGGTTTCTTTAGGAGGAGATGGTGATTTCTTTAGAGCTATTACAGGATTAAAAAAACCAGAAAAGACAATCGAGCAAGAAAATGCTGAACGTAGAAAAACTGCTATTGATGAAGCATTAAAAGCAGATCCTTCTTTAACAAGAGAAGATGCAGAAGCTGAATATGATAATTTAATACTTTCTAGAAAAAGAGAAAGAGAACTTCAACGACTAAAAAATACTGAAGATTCAGACTGGGATGCATATGCAGCAAGTACTTTTACAAGTAATGCTAATGATAGTTGGAGCTTAAATAAATATAATGGAGGAAAAGCTAGAGGTGATAAGTTTTGGCTAGACGTCAAAGGAGACGGTAGTAATGAGGATAGTATAGGGTTTATAACTAAACATCAAAACGACGTAAATAGAGTATTAAATAATTTCAGACAAGGAATTATTAATACTGGAAAAATTCCTGGGTCAGATGTAACTGAAGATGAGCTTTTAATGGTTTCACTTCATTATGATATAAAAAAGAATCCTAGCCGTTATATAAAAGCTCCTGATGGTTCATATATTATAAAAGATACAATTAAACCTGATGGAACTGCTTATCGTTATGATCCTAAAAAAAGAACATTGTATAAATATCATGCAACGGAAAATACTGCTGGATTAAATAAGTATTATCACGACGAATGGATAAAAAATCGGTATAAAAGTAACACACGTTATAAATTTAAAAACGGAGGTGCTGTGGAAAAACTACGAGTTTTAAAAGCATAGACTGGTGCTGATATTATAAAAATAGCTAAAGATAATGCTATAAAAACTAAAAAAGAAGTAGAAGCTAAAGCTAAAGCAGAAGGTAAAACTTATGAATAGTATAGAGCAGCTCACAGAAAAGTTTTAAAAGATGGTGAGTTTGATTTAGATACAACGACTAGTTTAAGACTTGCTGGAGCTGTATCTGATATTGCTTCAGCAGTAGCAGCCTTTGCTCCTGGGTATGGTACAGCCGCATCAGGTGTTCTTAGTTTAGGAGGTATTGGAGCTGATTTAGCTGCAGATATGACTGATGATAGTGTTACAGGATGGGATGCAACGAAGAATTTAGTTGTAAATACTGGTATAGGCCTTGCTGGTTTAATTCCTGTTATAGGTACCTCTACTAAGTTAGCAAAAGCTGCAAAAACAGTAGTTAAACTTGCTCCTACTTTATTAGCTTTAGGTAGTACAATAGCTGGATATGATGATGCTGCTAAGACGATTAAAAAATTATCTAATGATAAAGATGTTTCTGCAGAAGAGTGGACATAGTTAGCTAGATGGATTGCTAGTGCAGCTGGTTTAACTCGTTCTGGCGCCGCTGCTTTAAAAACTCATGCTATTAAAGCTACTGCTAATAAAACAATTACTGAAGGAGAATCTATTAAAATAAAAACTACAAAAGGTGATGTTAAATTAGATACAAATCAAAAGAATCAATTAATGCAAGCAAAATCTCCAGATGAAGCTAATAAATTATTAAAAGATTGGTTTGGGGACAATGCAGGTAGCATTAAATATGATAAATCTTTATAGTGGAAGTTTTGGAAAGGCAGAAAGACTTCTGATGAGATGCCTATTACTACAACTACAGAATCTCAAACAACTTATGATTTTGATAACGTTGATCCTACAATATTTGGTAGAAGAAATAGTACTAAATGGGGATTAAGTAGTGATGTAGATATGCTTACTGGCAATGGAGGTATATTTGGAATTAGTAAATGGCGTTTATCATTACCAAATAATCTTAATCCTTACATTAGATAGAAAGGTACTGAAACTATTGTAAGATCAGTAGCGTAGACTGCTCCTACTCAAACTTCTGCAACTTCACCAAATACTTTTAATGCTCAACAAAGAAGATTTGATGCTGAAGTAGCTAGAGAATATAATCCGTATATGGGTGGAGAACTAAGAGGTGCTGCTTATAATAACAGATTTCTTACAAGAATTTCAAATCCTACGGCAGAAGCTTTAAAGACTTTAGCTAGTAAATCAGGTGTTAAAATTACTAATATGGATAACTTTAAATAGTTTGTTCTTGAATTACGTAAAGTTAATCCTAATTATAAATTCATGTTATAGAATCCACAATTTATGCAAGCTTCTAAATAGCAATTTAAATTCAAACAAGGTGGTTCTATAAATCCTTTAAAAGAATTGCGTGCAAATTTTACTACAGATAATTCACAATCCTCCGCTGAATTATCTAAATTTTAGTCAGGAGGTACTATGACTGGTGTTAAATTATCTGACAATTCTGGAAGTTGGTATGATGATATATTCAGTGTCTATGCTAATGACTTATTAAATAAGTTGAAAAATAATGGTGATGATGCTATGAATAATATAAATAGCATGCAGGATAGACATTATAAAATATATACGGATGCTAATAATTCTGGTGATTGGAGAAGTAAATCTTATAAAAGCAATGATAATTCTGTAAGAGAGTATCAAATTGATTATGATAATCCAGATAATTATGGATATAACTCTAAAGAAGGTGTTGATGCTATTAAATAGGCTTATTCAAAAGGAAGATATTCTGCAGATGGAAAACGTATCTCAGGAGATGGTCTATAGGGTGGATTTAAAGCTGACAATTTATTCTCTTCTATAACGGATGATAGACGTATATTAGGAAGAGAAAGCGATTGGGACAATGATAAAAGAACAGCATTTAATTCTAAATTAAAGGATTTAGGTTATGAAATGTATTTAGATGATAAATCAAAATATTATAAAATACGTAAATTAAATATAGGTAATGATGAACAAAAAGGTGGTACCTCTCCAGAAATAGGAAGTAAAGGTGATCCTGGGGATGTTACCAATAGTTCTGATAATCCTATAGATTTATCTTCCATAGCTTAGAATTTTAACAAAATTACTCCTGAAATTTATTCTTTAGCAAGATTTATAAAGAATTTAAGAAATAATAAGAAAATTACAGATCTTGCCTTATCTAAACAAGTAGCTTTAAGATCTCCTATTTATAAACACTAGAATGTTTATGGAGATTGGAATACTAGGATTAGTGGAGAAAAAGCTGCTGCTAATATAGAAAAGCAAGCTAATGAAATTGCTTAGAATACTAATGATAATTAGTTAGCTGCTTTAACTAGATTAGAAGGGGTAAGAAAAGCTAATGAACCAAGATTACAGGCTGCTGCTCAAGATAATGCTGCAATTAAATAGAGTATTAAAGAATCTAATGCTATTACTGACGCAATGTATAATTACAATCATGAGGTTGGTGATGAAAATATGGCTAGATTTACAGCTAAAGAAAATGCTGATATTGATGCTTTAATGGGTAAAGAAGCAGCTAATACTACAAACTGGAATAACTTCTTATCTGAACGTGAGCAAAGAGCTAGAATTAATAATAATGACTAGAAACAGCGTTAGTTAGCTTTATATAAAGCTAAAATGAATGATTGGTATACAGATTAGCTTAAAAATGATCCTGAATATGTTAGTTTAGTAGATCAATATTCTACTGCACGTGATGAAGATAAAGCAGGATTACGTAAAAAAATACAAGATTTCCAAACTAAAAAAGTAAGAGAAATAACTCCTATTTTAAGAGAGATGGAAAGAAGATATATTTTAGGAGAGGATCTTGATGATTTTAATATATTTTAGAATTCTTTTAATATAGGTTCTTTTAGGGCAGTTCCTGCAGCTAGAGGAGGTACAGTTTATAATGCAAGAGGTGGTAGTCTTAAAGTAGATTCTTCTAGAATGAAATATAGGGCGGATGATTTACGTGAACTTAGAAAATAGATTAAACATAATATTGATACTAATAGAAAAGCTCTAGATAATTTATCTGCGGCTACATTGTTAGAACTTAAAAAAATGATGGGTATATGAATATAAACTTTATGTAGAGCGGAGGTGGAATGCCTCCGTTCACATATTATTAGCCAGTTGCTATTAATACTTAGCAACCATAGTAGGTAGCGTCGCAAACATCATCTTCTAGTGACGCTACCGAAAAAAATAAATTAACTGATAAAGATTTGTTAGAGATGCTTGGTAAAATTGATGGTTTACCAAATGACATGAATTAGGTTTATGACATGATGAGCACATTTTTTTCAGAAAAAGAATTAGGCTTATCTTTTACATCTTTATCTACTGCTTATTTACGTGCTTTACAATAGCTAAAAGTTGCTAAATTTAACAAAGAATAGTTTGATGCAACTTTTAAATCTGCTTAGAAAAATAATAGTCTGTCAGAAATTGCTATTACTGATTCTGGTCAAGTTGTAGTAACTGATGGAAATGAAAAATTTAAATTTATAAGTCCAGAAGAGTTTTTAAAGAATAGCGATAAATATAGGCCTTATACCAATTAGGAATTGCTTTTAATGCGTTAGAGAGATCCTGATATGGCATATTAGAACGGGATATTTAACTTTGTTAATTCTGCAATTAGTTCTACCAAATTAGGATAGATATTGGATGATTTTATGTTTAAATTAGGAACTAAAGAGACTTCTTTTGAAGGATATTCTAAAATTAAAGCAAACTAGGTAGAAGAAGGAATTAATTATTTACAAAATGCTGCTAATTTAGCTTAGTAGCAAGGTATGTCAAATGAAATAACTATTGACGGGTTATATAAAAGTAAAATGTTAACGAAATCTCAAGCTCAATCAGCAGAAAGAGCATTGCAACATATATATACTACATTACCTGAAAATGCAAAAACTTTAATAAAATTAAAAACTGATGGTACTAAGAAAGGTGTTGTCCAATATTTAACTAATTATGTATTAGGATAGACTGAACAAGTAACATAGTTTGAAAATGAAATGGTAGAAGATGCTGAAGGTTAGAAGCCTGGTACTAAAGAAGGAAGCGGATCTGGTGGTTCAGGTACAGTTATGAGTCCAGCAATGGCAGCTTTACTTGGTAAAAGTTATAAAACAGAAGTAGAATTAAATCTTGGAAATTCCATGTCATTTAAATCAGATGCCTATGTTTTAACAATTGGAAAAGAAGGTGAAACAGGAGGTGCTTTACCTGCAGGTTCGTCCTTGACTGACTTATCATCAAGCAATTTTAAAGGAATATTAGATATGAATAGTGCAACTTTTGGTGGTTCTTTGCTTAACGATTTAGGTTTAAGATATTCTAGTTTAAAAGACTCTGATATTACTTTTTTAGAATTACCTATAGATTATAATGCTCCAAATGGTATTATTAGACCTAATTTAGAATTAGGTAAGAATATAGAAAAAGCTGATGATGAAATTCGACTACTTGGAATAAAAAATAACGATATTTAGAAGATTAATGAAATTTATTAGAAACACGGATTACAACCTAAATATGTAGGACTTGATAAGGATGGAAATCCAATTTTAAATAAAAATGTTTATGTTAGATTTGCTATGGTATATGCTAACATTGATGGAAAAGTTCTTAATGAGGATACTTTTAATCCAGACTTAGTAGAAACTGTAACAGATGATCAATCTATAGAATGGTTCGAGAATATTATAAAAGGAAAAACTCAAGAAAAAAATTATTCTATAGATACTGGCTTTCTCGGAATAGGAGGTGATAAATTATACAGAGGAGCTGTATTTATACCTGTTAGAGATAATTTATTTAATGCTGCTATGGCTAGTGGATCTTCTTCTCAATTTAAACTACCAACAAATCAAGTATAGGAAATATATAATAGACAAGAATTATCTAAAATATAGAATCAAACATTTCAAAGATATAATAAAGCTCCATCATTAAGCATATTAGAATAAAATGAAAGAAAATGATTATTTGATAAATACTATTATGAATCCTGAATTTAGCAATGTAGATTTTGCTAATGTTGGGTTAAATTCAGGAAATACATCAATAGAGTCTAAAGATACATATAAGAAATTAAATTTTATTTAGCAAAATCCTAATTTTCAGACTAATGGAAAATTTGATGAAGCTAAATTTGATAAATATTATGATGCAGCATTAATTGCATATAATTAGTTTTCTTCTGATTAGACTGCAAAAGATGTAGCTAAATAGATAAGTTATTATAAAGGAGATATTTTTGCTCCAGTAGAACAAAGAGATTTATCTCCACAAGTAAAAATTGAAAAAGTATATACTAATCCTGATAGATAGAAAAAATCTATTTGGGGATTAAATATGTATAGTAATCCAACTCTATCTCAAAGAGAAATTGCTTAGAGCCAATTAGTTTATGATCCTATTAATAGTGAGTGGAAAGAATCTCCAAATGATGGTGGATTTTTTGGTAATTTCTTTAATACATTAGTTTTAGCTACATATGATAAAGATGGAACTCATATAGATCCTAATACAGGACAAGAAGTAACTCATAAGAAAGGCGCACCTAAATTAAATGAAAATGGTACATATTATTACGAACCTCTTGGTGATAGAGATGTTTATGGTAAAGAAGTATTATCTAAATTTGATGTAATTACAACAGATGGTTCAGATTGGAATAAATATGATTTTTTTGATTCTGATGACAGAGAAAAAAGTTTAACAGGAACGCTTGTAAAAAATATAATTAAAGTTGCTCCTGCATTTATTCCTTATGTGGCACCTTGGTATCTTGCTGGGCGAATTGGTCTTGAATCAATGGATTTATTTGCAAAACTTGGCAAAATGACTTTTGGTAGTGAAACTACATCATTATCTGCATTAGAAGGATTTTCAAAATCATTTAGCTTGTCATCTTCTGATTATGAATAGCAACATCCTTGGTCATTAGGAAATATATTAAACATGAGTGCTGATGTGTTTACACAATTAGCAGAACAAAGATGGTTATTTGAATATGCTCCTAGCTTATTAAAAGGAAATAAAATAGGATTTGATAAGAAAGCTTAGACTAAATTCGTTGATACTGTAAAAACGAAAAGATTAAAGGATATTGAAGATAACTTAAAAACTCTTAATGTTAATAATGCTAGTGTTGATCAAATTTTAAGTGAAAATGGAGCTGCTTTGGCAGATGCTGTTGCAACATCAAATCGAGCTTTAGAAGCTACTTTAAAAAGCAATTATAAATTAGGAGAATATCTTTCTAAAGCTTATATGACAGGTGTTACTGTTGCGGATTCTTATGGTGAAGCAAAAAACGCAGGAGCATCTGATATGGAGGCTGCTTTATTTACATTAGGATATGCTATTGGTGAATATGGTATTTTAAATACTTAGTTAGGCGAATGGATTATGCCTGAGCTACGTATAGAAAAATAGAAATTATCTGCTGCAATTAAAGCTTTAGCAAAACAACCTTCTGAACTTGCATCGCAAGTAGAAAAGAAAAATTGGATTAGTGGTGTCATTCAAGCAGGTAAAGACTGGTGGTCTGGTGAAATGGCTGGTCAAGGAAAAAGAATGACTGCACACATGGTTTCTAATGCCATAGGAGAAGGTTTTGAGGAAGTTTCAGAAGAAGCTTTACAAGATTTTAGTAAATCTTTATTTAATGTCAGCCGTTATCTTTCTGGAGATGATACTAGGTTAAGACCAACATGGGAAGGTGAAGACGGTAAATTTAATTTAATGAATACATTAAATGATTATGCACTTAATTTTGTAGGAGGTTTTATCGGAGGAGGTATAGGTAATTTTAAAACTATATATAATCAAGCAAATAAAATACCTAATTTCTCTGGAGAAGATGGTAGAAAAAACGCATTTAAAGAATTAGTTTATTATATTAGGGAAGGAAAAGCTAAAGAAATAAAAACGTTAGCAAGTAAATTACAACTTAGTGACCCTAATAGATCTACTAATATAGTTCCTTTATCTATAGGAGGATATTAGTTTGCTTCAGGAACAAATGAAGATAATCAAGATGCTTTTGTTAAGAAAACATTTAATAAATTTGTTGATGATATAGAAAATATTATCAAATTAGAAAGAGATATAAAAACAGAATCTGGTATCTAGTTAGATTTAATTTTAAAAGATATAAGATTCTAGCATCTTTTGGATAGTAAAGTTTTGCCAGAATATTTACAGGATTATCATAATGAAGTATCTAAATTAACATCAGAATCACTTGAATTAAATAGAAGGTTACAAGATAAACCCGATTCTGATGATTTTAACGAAGAACAACAAAAAGAAATAGATGCTTTAAAAGAAAAAATTGATGCTCGTAGAAAACGTTTAGAAGAATATACTAATGGTACTCAAGGTAAAGAATTTGTAAAAGATGCCATCTTTGAAATGGAATACGGTTTATCAAGTGGTTATTTCCCAACTACTGTAGAATAGTATATTCAATTAAAAGATTATTTATCTGGACATGATAGAAATATCTCAGAAATTCCAGAAGATCAAATAAAACAATACATTACAGAATTTGAAAATTTTAAAAATACTGACTATAGAGAATAGTTAAGATATAGAAGAAAATTATTTGATTATGTTAATTCTAAATTTTCAAAATCTTTATAGAATCATGTAAATGAATATTTATCTGAAAATCCAGATTCTTACGTTCAAACTGTTGAAGAATCTACTATTGGAGAAGATGTTGATTCTGGAAAAATAAGTATTGTATCTGCGATTGAGTCATAGCCTGATTTAACATTAGCAAGTAAAATGTTAAATGCGTTTTTAGCTACTTCTGATAAGTCATTTACAAATAATTATAATAAGCAAGTAATATTTACTGGTGCATTAATTAACTCTATTCAAAATAATTCAGAGTATAGAAAAATTTATGAGGCGATACGTTTATTGGAAGCGTATTCACCTGATAATGAATTAGGTTTAGTTGACTCTGAAGGAAAACCAATGCCTCAAGATGTTTTAGATACTTTATCAGAATTTAATTATCCTCATTTAATTGGTAGAGATGTTAATGATCCTGCAATTAAATATGCAGTAATGATTATTAAAAATGATGGATTTAAATTACTAAATAAATTATTATCTGAAATATTAAATAACGATTAGGCAGACGTAATAAATGCTATTAAACAATCTAATTTTATCAAAACATCTACGAGAGAATATTTAAAATTTTTAGTAGATAATTTTGCAGAATAGAAAGATGTATATTATGATGCAATTAACTCTATAAAATATACACCTATAGATGAATTATTAGATTCATTAAAAATGATTTCTTCAAAAAATAATTTATCTATAAGTGATTTGATAAAAAAATATACAAAGTTAATGTCTGAAGCAGGTTATAATAATACATTACCTGAGTTTGGAATTGACGAAGAAGATTATAAATCAATAAAAAATGCATTAGAATTAACTAAAATATTATTTTCTCATCTAGCAGCTGCTAGAACTGATAATTTAAATTATGAATCTCCTTTCGGTTACAATGTTACAGTTAATGAACTAGTAGATGGTTCGGACTTAGTAACTTATGATGTTAATACTTTTAATATTTTAGCTTAGGATTTATCTAAAACTCAAAATGAATTAAAACTGTTTTTAAAATTAATTGAAACTAATACTGATTCATTATTAAATAAATAGCCTACAATAGATGTTGAAAAGACATTTAAAATGGCTGAAATAATACGAAAAGTATTAACAGTTAATATTCCAGATGATTGGGAAGGTAAATCAGAATTTATTAATGGAATTCAAGAAGTTACAGAAGGTGATTTAAAATCTATTTTATTTACGCCAGAAGGAAATAAAAGAGTTTAGATTGTAATTAACGAAAAAGCAAAAGTTACTTTATTAAAAGAAAAGATTAAATTAAATACATTAATTTATAATTTCTTTTAGAAGAATAAAAATAAATCTATAGAAGATTTTTAGAAGGTTTTAGGAAATGCTTCTGATTGGGAAATTAATGGAAAATTTAATCTTGATAACGAAAGTGATAATTTTGATTCAGAAGATAAGGAACCTTCTATTAGAACAGTATTTGCGTTTTTAAAAGCAAATTCAGTATTAAAATATTCTGATTTTCTTGCTGAGTATAAAAACGTATTATCATCTGATTTACCATACGCTTATGCTAGTGGTATTGAAAATTCTGTATTTCATCAAAGAGCTCATATTATTGAAAAAGCTTTACAAAATAAATTTGATGAAGTATATAATAATATAATTTCACAGCATATAAAAGAGGTAGGATCAGTACCATTACCATTATATTATAATTCTGATTTAGATGGTCATAATAATCACTCTCATTTATTATTTAAAAATACTCATTTAGTAGAAGGAGGTCCTGGAACTGGAAAATCTACTGCTAATACAGCAACATTGTTAACTTTAGCACAAACAAATCCTGAAATAACTAAAAAAATATTTTTAGTACATACTACTTTAGATAGAGCAGAAGCATGGAGAGATAGACTTATTAAACAAATACCCTCTTTAACTGTAGATAATTTTCAATGTTTTTCACATGATTCATATGTAAAACATATAAACTCTGAAAGACATACAGTTGATCCTAATGAAAAACATTTAGATTAGGAAAAATTAAAACTGGTATATAGTTCTGAAGATAATACTCCACATTATTCTTTTGAAGAAAGTGGTATGGTGTATAATAATGGTACACCTTCTTTAGTATTAATTGATGAAGTTACTAAAATAGGATTGCTAGATTTATCTTTACATGAAAAATATATTGATCATTTAAATGTTCGTTCTATTGCTTATGGAGACTTCTCTCAAGGAAGTTATCAATCTGAATTAACTACAGAAAAGGGTGTAGATTGTATTTTTACACATCGTAATAATTTTTCTGGAACATATAAATTAACTTTATCTTTTAGATCTGATAATAAATATTTAGTAGATGCTATATAGAATATTGAATAGACTAATAAAGAAATTTTTACCAAACTTGTTAAAGGGGAATTTCGTGATACTACTGAATTATTTGAAACTTTACAAGAGAAAGTCACTAAAATAGAAAGTAATTATCATCTTAGTGATGATGGATTATTTGGAATTAAAATTATAAAATCAGAGGATTTACAATTACCTCCAGATAAAAAACTTACTGAAATTGATGAAAATTCTGATTTTGCTAAAACTGTAAAAATAATGTTAAATACTTTACATAGTGATGATGATTATATTACTTATGTAAGTACAAATCCTAATTCTGTATATACAAAATATATGATAGAATTACAGAAAATTTACGGTAAAAAAATAAATATTGTAGAAGGTCAAATACAAGGAGATGAAGGTCAATATTACATTATTGAAACCATAACTCCTGATGGACGTGAAATATTTCCTTTAGAAGAAGAATCTGAAATAGCTATAAATGATGCTAAAACTTAGTCTGTAAATTACGCAAAAACATTATATACTAATTTATCAAGATCATAGCAAGGAACATTATTTGTAGTTACAGATATAGATCCTGATGGTTTATATGTAGAATCTGAAAGTCGTCCACTTCCAGGAACTTTTAGACTTTCTGAAACAGCTATTAAAAAGGCTAATGATACATAGTTAAATATTATAAATTAGGCACTTGACGGAATAGAAGTATCTCCTGTAGAAGTTAAAAATGTTCCATCTGTGAATCCTATTACATCAAAAAGTGAAAATAATCCAGATGTATTAAAGAATGATACCATTGATGATTTAAAAAATAAAGCAGAAACTTTTATTTAGGATGATGATGTATTTAAGAAAGATGGAGAATCTATTTTAAATGAATTAAATGTTAGGAAAGACAATGGTGTTACAGGATTAAATGATCTTATAGATAGAATTGAAAATAAACTTGGCTCATTAATATCAGACACAGAAGAAGATGAATCCGAATTAAAATCTGATGTTGAACGTACAGTTTAGTATGATAATACAGAAGATCCTAATAAAATATTAGCCCATTTATATTCATTTAATGCTTATGAACCAGGAGTTGTTTACGAAGATGGCAAATGGGTTGTTTAGGGAGTTGATAAGAATTTTATTGAGTTTTATAATTCAAACATTGACAACATAAATTCTGAAGAATTATCAAAAGAGTATTTATTAGAACTTAATAAATAGAATATAGATATAACATCTATTAAAGGATTAATTCTTACAGGTTGTGTTAAAGTTAATATTGAAGATGGTAAAGTACTTCTAGCTACTGAAAATAATAATGTATAGAATGCTTTTACTACTCTTAATTCTATTATTAACGCTATAGTATTTCTTGATGAAACAAGTATAAATGACGTACTTCCTAGCAAATTAAAAAATTCTGGTTTTACTGTTAGACTTTGTGCAAAAACAGAAGAAGCTGGGAAAAAAGGTAAATTTGCTAAATATAAGAGATGGAATATAAATTCTAAACAAAATACAGTTTAGGAATTATTAGGGGTAAAAAATCCTAATCCTGCTCAATAGACACCAAGAAATCATAAAATTATAGCATTATTAGGATTAGAAGATGGTGATAATTTTATTCCTTCTATTGAATTACCTATTTTAACATTACCTAATCCGTTATCTATGCTTAAAAGTTTTAAGCTAGACGAAGCATTTGAAAATTACAGAAAAAATAACACAGGTAGGACTTCTTTAAGAGGTTTTATAAAAAGTGCTGAATTTTTAAATGCAAAATGTAATTCTGATAACGAAAAGAATAAAAACATAAAAGACAATTTTGAGAAAATAGTAAACATATGTACTTCTAATGTTCCATTTATTAAATATATTACTATTAAAAGAAATAATACTGATTAGTATGCTACTAATTTACAAGATTTAACAAGTAACAATTTACAAATATTGGGTATTAATATAGAAAATAATAGTAAAGGTGAGGAGTATACATATAATAATGATGATTATACTTGGCAAGCAAATCCTTAGTATCTTGATGAGTTATTCAATTATGATTCTATTGGATCTAATGAAAATGCTTCGAAAAGACTATATGCTTGTCCTTATTGCTTTACTTTTCCAGAAGATTTTGAAGTAGAAGGTAAAGTAATAATTAAGAAAGGTAGTTAGTTTACATTAGCATCTAATAATCCCACAATATTTAAAGAGAAAAATGGAGTTGACTATTTGGATGCTACAAGAATCATGAAGAAATATATTGAATAGATAGTAAATGAAGAAGAACATAATATTACTGCTATTGGTATTTTATCTCCTAAAGGAACTGCTGAACAATATTGGAATTATTTACTTGAGTAGAAAGAAAAGAAAAGAACTCAAGCAAAAGATAACAATGACATATTAGTTGGTTCTATAGGTAACATTAATACTGCTTTTAGGGTATTAAATTCATTAACTAGAAGTTCTGATTTTATTGATTTATTAAAAGAAAAATCAACAGTATTTGATAGTGTATATTTAGAAGCTATACGTAAAGCTCTATCATTACTTAATGCTTGTGAATAGGAATATACTAAAAATCCTGATAAATTATAGTCATTAGGTAAAATAATGAAAATGAAATTATCAGAATTTCGTGATTATATTCATAAGAATCCCGTAGAAATTAATGGAGAACTTGTTAATAGTGCTTATAAGTTTACTGCATATGGTAATAACAAACATATTTTCTATCATCCTTCAACTAAAAATGCTTCATCTGATATTAAAATAGGAACAATAGTTAAAAAAATGTTATCTAGATTCTTATTTTAGTATGATATTTTTGATTAGAGTTCTACTTCATTTGACGATATACGAGAATAGTTTATTAAAACTTTAGAAAAAAATCATGTAGATATTTTATATCACATTTAGAGGGAAGGTAATATAAAATCAATAAACATAGAAGGCAATTCCTATAACTTCTATATATTAGACACAAAAAATGGTAGAATGAATGGTGTAAGTGGAGAGAATGAAGGTCGTATCCAAACTACTGGAAAAATAAATTCTTATGGAATGTTTGGGGATGTTATGGATTTATTTGATTAGTTTGAAGATTCATTAAAATCAATTAAAGAACGTAGTGAATTAACTCAAAAAACACACGATGAATACATAAGACCAGAATCTAAACCTAAAGAAGAAATTAATCCTGAACAAGAAATTGAACCTAAATAGATCGGAAATAAAATGTGTTTTGAGTTTAATGGTTCTTATTATTTTAAAGATAATGGTGATTATTATAGGGTATATGTTTTCGATTCGCAAGGAACTTATACAATTTATTATGCTATAAAAGATAATGATGGATTAACAACTGAACAAAAAAATGAATTATCTAAATTAAGTTCTAATACACTTGAAAGTAATAATGATTATATAATAATTGAAAATGAAAATATTATATATGATATGTATGATATTTTCACAAAAACAAACTCTAATACGTTAAGAAGTTTTCTTCAAAACGCAATAGAAGAAGTAATATTTAGTAATTCAAATACACAAGATATTTTAAAACGAATACTATCTAGTATTAGTAAAGCTAATCAAGATTATCTATCATATATAATTGATGATATAAATTCAATAGTAAGTAAAAAAGGTAATTTTAAAGATTTAATGATTATACCTTTTGAAAATGATTATTATATAATTTTACCTTCAGAAGATAATATATTATTAGGTCATAGTTAGGCTACAGATAATATTGAAAATTTATCTATAAAAGCATTTGTAGAAAATTATTCAGATTTAGCAAAATCAATTGAACAATATAGTGGAAATTGGTTAAGCGAGAAGATTAAATCTATTAAGTAGTTTGGTTCTAAAGATATAAATGAGCTTATTCAAGAGATTTATGATACATGGGAAACAATATTCACAAGTCTTAGTGACGATCAAAAGCAAGAGTTAGAAAATCTTATTGACCCTTTTAAATCTGTTGATAATATAAAAAGTATAGAAGAGTTGACGCTATTAGGAATAATAGATACCTTTGAAAATTCAAGTATTAAAGAAGATAAAAAAGTTAAAGATTTTATAGGTAAGTTAAGAGAATTACAACCAAATGAATGCTAATATGTGTAATATAAATATATTTAAAGAATTTTTTAAACAACTCATAAAAAATAAAAATAAAGAATTCAATGAAGAAGATCTTAAAACTATTATTAAAGAGAATATTAATTCAGGTTTAGATCGAATAATAACAGATTTCAGAGATTGTTATGATCAAATAGTTAAATATGCAAAAGGAATTTCTTTACCTACAGAACAATAGATTATAAATATATATAACGGATTAGCATTTAACGATAAAACTATAACAATATAGAACAACTTAGATAAATCTAATGATGTTACATCTATATAGGAAAGGTAGGAAGCATAGTCTTCCTACCTTGATCAATTTTTTGAACAAAATAATACTATTAAAACAGAATATTTAAATTGGGTTAGATCTACTATTATTAATAATATACTTTTTATATCCACATTAAATGGAAATAATGAAATGGTAAAAAATGGTATTGTTAGTAATAATACAGAATTTAATCATGAAATAAGAAGACTTGTAATAGGATTATTAGGTAATATTTATGATTTTATAAAAAAACAGTCATTAACTATAACTTAGTCTCAAATTGATGACATAATAAATTCAAATAGAGATGAGAATGATTAGTTATATTTAATAGAACAACTTATAGGGTTTGATTCTTCTGCTGATTATAAGAATCTTTTAATTCCTAATGGACACAATTTTAATTAGTTTAAACTCTAGCAAATTGTTGAAATTATTTCAAAAACTTTAGATAAATATTTCCATAAAGATCGTGATATAAATACTTTAACTGAAGAGCAAAAATATTTGTATTTTAATTACATACTTTTAACTCATTTAGATGATGGATTAATTCATGCAATGGATAGATTTGTTTCAATTAGTCCTGCTTATAAAAACATATTTTCTGAATAGAAGCCTGAATATAAAATAACAATAGCGAATTAGATGTCTACTACATTTAATACTAATGAGGATGATATAAATGACATGAACGAAATTCCTAATTTTATTAAACAAGTTGTTGGTACTGTTCCAAGGTATGTATATAAAAAAGATAATAAAGGAAAAGGACGTTTTGAAAAGACAGATGCTACTCTAAAGTTTGATAAATTTATTAGTGCTAAACAAGAAATTTGGAATTTAATTCATAAGCATAAACAGAGTTTAAAAAATTATTCAACCTCAATTCTTAATAAAAAATATTTATCTAATATTCCTGACACGATAAAGGATAAATATATAACAGGAAAATCATTATATGATGTAATGACTCATATAATGGAAGAACCAATGTTTTTAATTCCATATGTATTATCAAACATTATTGATTTATACCAAGATGAAGATGGTCCTGCTTATATTCAATCTATATCTAAAGATGTTATAGAAAATTTATATTCTAGTTTAAAAGGTATTTACGATTTTACAGAAAATGGATCTTTTGCTAGTTTTATTAATGGATATACTAATCCAAAAGAAGATTTAAATTTATTTCTATGTTTTTGTTAGTTATTCATTTCTACTGAAAAATAGGAGTTTATCGGTTATAGAATTGATAATAATGGTGATGTAACTAAAGTTGATTTAACTCCAGATGGTGAGTATTATTTAAAATTAGAAATAAATAGAAATATATAGAATCATAATTCATTTGAGTATAATTCTATTATACAAATTGATGGTAATGAAAAAACTTATAATGAATTATTTGAGCTAAAGCGATCTGAAATTAAATGTAAATTACTTCCTGAAAATTGTACTTTATCATTAAATTTAGATGAAGTAAAAAATAATGATTCTGTTACATTAAAATATAACGGATTAAAAATTTCTTATTATGATAAAAATAATAATAAGACATATGATGTAATTGTTGATACAAACACTGGTAATATTAAATTCCCAAAAGAATTAAACCAGGAATTTTTTGCTGATCTTTTTAAGGATTTATTACAAGAAGTTTTAACTATTAATGAATAGTATTTTAATAATTTATTTGAAGATAGTGATGCTAAATTAAAAGCTTTAGCAGTCGGTTTACCTATATTCGCAAGAAGAATAATAAATGAAATAATAACTAATAGTGATAATGGATTTAATATTCAAAAATTAAGTTAGTTTGATTTAAAAGAGAAGGATATAGCTAAAGATGTTTTTGCTATTAATATGATTCCTGATATTATCGCCACTAAATATGACGATTTAATTAAAGATATTATTAGAATACAAGGATTAGATACGTCTATCATGGTAAAAGATGGAGAAGGCAATTTAATTAATAATAATAAATGTTCTCAAGTTGCTAATAAAACTGAAACCATATGGGCTCCTTCTACAGAAAATAGTAATTATCCTGCCTCATCATTATTAATTTATGATTGTTTTAGAGGAGGTAAAGTTATTAGAGATTTAATCGACAAAAGAGGAGTATTTACAAAAGCTACTCAGTTAAATCCATATGAACAGTGGACTTCTAATTTACTTTATGACTTTATAGCTGGATTTGAATCAAACGACAAGCAAATTGGGATTGTTGGACCAGTTGTATCCGATAAACCTTTTATAACAAGACTTATGATGGATGTTCATCAAACATTACATTATAAACTTGAAAATGGAGAATTAGTTAGAGATCCATTAGGAAAAGGTATTACTATTGTTGAATTATTAAATAAAGGAAATTTAAATAATCTTAATGATTTATTTAAATACGAGTTACATGATTTTTATAGAAAATAGTTTAATTTTGTAAAAAATCAATTTACTTTAGCTAATAACGTTATTGAAGATAATTCTACTGATCTTATATAGAAATTAAATAATAAATTTAATTTATCTATAGATATTAATACTGTACCAGAATATTTAAATATTACTTCAAATTTTAAATCTTTTAACGATTGGGTTGATAATAATATTAAAGGTACAGAAGTTAATAAAAAGGATTTTATATCTTATTTGTTACATGAAATATCTATATTGGATCCTAATATCAAATTTATAGATAATTCTATCATTCTATTTGATAAAAAAGGAAATCTAATAGCAAATCCGTTGTTAATAGATTATCAATTAAGGTATTTTTTATCTAAAGAGAAATCAGATTTGTTGGAAGATGATTATATAAAATATATCGATGATATTCATTCTATTCTCTTTAATAAAAATTCGTTTAATAGACCAGAATGGAATAATCTTACATCAGATGATAACTATACTTCTTTAGAAAATTATGGAACATAGTATTTTGATGAAATATCTTCTGTATTTATTTCAGATATTCTAAGATCTGATTATAGTATAGGAACATATGATGAAAAATTAATTACTCCTAAATCCACTGAATCTCAAGCAAAATAGATTACTTTAGATTTTATAACAAAAGAAGCTGGAAAATGGATTGAAAATAAAAAGATTTATAATTCTATAATTAGTATTGTTTAGTTTGAAAATGATTCTCCAACAGAATATAAAATTTCAAATAGATCGAATTTGTTATATATACAACCTTATTCTGAATTAGTTGCTTATGCTAAAGCAGTATTAAACGGAACCGTTGAAGATAATACTGGAATATAGTATAATAAAGCTATTTGGAGTGATCCTGAATTTGATATAACTGAAGCAATCAATATATTAAATAATGAAGATTATAAACGTAATGTTATTAATTATAGACGTTCTAATTTATTAAAATCGGAATATTATAAATTATCCGTAAACGAAAGAAAAAATTTAGTATTATCTTTAATTAAAAATAATATTGATTTAGTAAAAAGTATTTTACCTGGAATAAGAAAAAATACTTCTGATAATACAATAAAGAATTTAATTGTTAATTAGTATGGTAATGATTTCAATGGAGATGATTTAACTAAAAAAGAAAATTTCTCTTTTAATAATTTTATAAAAACATTATTTAAAATTGGAAATTTAAATTTAAATAATAAGGTAGAATTAAATACCAAAATAAACGAAGAATTAAAAAATAGAGAATATAAAGAAATTAAAATTGAGTTTAATCCAATTTTAACTAAATATAATTCACTTTCATTATTATTAAATTAGGAATATTTACTTTCATTAGTAGGAACTCATTTAAATCATCCTATTAAAGGTAAAACATTAAAAGAAATTGAAAAAAACTGTATTGGAGCGTAGGTAAAAAGAAATGTAACTTATAGTGCTACTAAACATTAGTATATTTTAAATACATTAAAAGGAATTCCTGCTAAACTTTAGATTGCTATAATTAAGAATTTAGAAATAAATCCTGTATATAATATAATAGGTGACGGTGTTTCTGAAAATGAAGTTCCTACACAAATGGGCGATGATGGCGCAATGTATGTATATGGTCCAATGAATTATTTAGAAAATTACTCTTTATAGAGTGAAGCAGTAGGAACTGATAAAAAATAGTTTGGATCTATGCTTGATGCCGAATCAGGAACAGGTTTTATTCTTAAATGTGCTGGATTTGCTTTAAATTGTGACAGAGTAAGAAATTAGCCTAAATTAGCAATGCTTTATAAAAAAATGGGATCTAAAAAATGGATTCCTACTCATACTACAAAAAGTGGAGTTCAATATGTTGATTTCACAAAAGATTTCGTAGGAAATAATATTGATTTCAACGCAATGAATATTTATATATGTGGGCATATAAAAGATGATATTTTTTATAATTACCCAGAGCTTTACGAAGACGGATCATTAAGTAATAATTACTATAAAGTAACTAAAGTTAACATTAATGAACAAGGAGAAACACTTGTAACATATGCACTTGTAGATCCAGATAATCCAAATAATACATTAAATCCAATAGAAGTTAATGTAGGACTAATTGATAATAATTATGATTTATGGAATAAAGTACTTGGTGGAATGTATTCTGCTGAATATCATGATAATATATTAACTTATAATAATTGTGATAAATCAAATAAAGATTTAGCAGATTTAATGAATTTGGTTGGAGTAAGAAGAGATAATAATGATACTAATAAAATATTATCTTAGAACTAGATAAGACAACCTTTAAAAGAATCTATGGTAGCTTATGCTGCAACAGAGGGAGCTGTAAAACAAGGTGCTAGTAATGTTAATGATATTGATGTATATACTGATGATTCGTATAATCTATCTACTATGATATTAACAGCATTAGATCTTGGAGTGCAATTAGACGCAGAACATAATGTTGAAAACACTGTTATTTCGTTAATGACCCAAGTAATTAATGCACTTAGTGCTAGAGGATATAGCTTAGAGTCAGGTAATGATGTATATGAAGCATTAAAAACTTTAACAATGCATTCTATACAATAGACTTTTGATAATTTACAAATTAGTGGAAATATTGAAGAAGTAAAAAATGATATATCCGAAATTATTCTTAATAGTCTAAAGAGAACAGACATTACTGATTCAAACTTGTTGTAGATTATTAGTAATAATATAAAAAATACTGTATTACTAAGCCAAAAATTTGAAATACTAAAACAAAATATTCCGTTAGATGAGCCTTCTATTCTTAGAAAAATCTTATCTAATCTTACTGTATCAATGCAAAGATCTGGAGTAAGAGTTAAAGTTAATGGTAACTAGTTAGTTTTAGTTCCTTCCGACGGGAAGTATTAGTTATATAATGGAAAAACTTTAAGTGAATATGGTACTGTTGAACAAGCAGAAGAATATTTAAATAAAAAATAGCAAGAATTAGATTATATTCTTACTAATGATGTAATTTACTAGAATGAATTATTAACACAAGATAATTATAAAGAAATTCTTAAAAATATTAAGAATGGTGATGTTATTCTTGTGAATGATAAAGAATGGGTCTACAGTTCTAAAAATGATAAATTGTATAAAAGTAGAATATCTAAGTTAATAGGAAAAGCTAAAATGGAATTGGTTAATCCTGTTAAATTAGAATCTGCTACAGACATCGAGATAGAAGGTTCTTATCATTATATAACATCAGATAGTCCTGAAATTAAGTCTATTACTTTATCTAATCCTTGGATATATTGGGATTTTTAGTAGAAAATAAGAAATGGTGAAGTAATAAAAGTTGTAAAAGACATAACTAAACCTAAAGATTTAGGATGTGAACAATGTAAATTCAAAGCTGTAGATACTCAAAAACTTTTAACAGCCCAACAAACTCTAGAAAGATATAGAGCAGAGGGAAATTCAGACGCTATTGCTACACAAGAATAGTATATTAATTAGTTATAGAATTAGACATATAATATTTGGGATTTACAAAGTATACATGATAAATGGGACTTACAAGCTTAGTTAAAGAAAACTAATGATATACAAGAACAAAATAGAATTAAACAATTAATTGTTGAAGCTTAGAAATAGATACAAGATGATTTGTGGGTATTAGGTGGAAATCCTGGAAAAGTTAAAATCTACGGAATTGATGAAGAACTAGATGTTGATTAGACTTCTTTAGAATATATACCTTTTGAAGCAATCATTCCAAAAGTATTTAAAACGGAATTTGGTTTAACTGATGATGATAAATTATCAGATGTATTAAATGATTCTTAGTTTTTCTTACGTAAGTTAATTAATTTAAGAAATAGAGCTAATACCGAAAATTGTGATTTATCTTTAATTGGAACAAATTTTACTAAAAATTTAAAATTAGTAAATGAAAATTTATTATCTGATCCTAATTATTCTATAGATGGTTATACAGAAGTCACAAATATACATACTATAAGTGATAAAGGTAAAACATATAGAATTAATGAAATCACAGGAGAAAAAATGTATACTGTTCCTGTGTCCAGAGAAACAGGTAACTTGCAAATAAGAGTATTCAGAAATTAGTTTGGTGAGGAAATTATTTTAACAACAACACTTAATTTCTTTGTAAATCAAAATGAACATAGCTTATTTAAAATAAATGATATTCAAGATAAAGATCATATTATAAAAGTTATAAATCATTTATCTCATTCAAGAAATAGACAAATTAACAGTTTTATTAGAGAGTTATCTAGAGATTTACAAACACCTATAAGGCCAGAAGAACTTAGTGAAACAGCAACATCAGAAGAAATTGAAGAACATAAAAAGTATAATAATGCTAGATATGTAAAGCTCAGATAGTTAAATTCTGAATACGATAATGAAGTAAGAAGTTTAGAAAATAATAAATCTGATAATATATAGTTTGGTTTTATTTTACAATAGATGCAACAAACTGCTAATAATCAATATAGTTCTTTTAAAGATTCTCTAAAGTTTATTGCATCTCGTACTCCAGCACAATGTCATTAGTCATTTATGGCTATGAAAGCGGCTGCCTTTGATTCATTAGATTTAAACTCAGCATATGTATCTAGATGGCAGTTATGGCTTCAAGGTTCGGACTTTGATATTGATAAAGTTAATATTATGACTTCGTTTATAAAAAATGGAGTTATTATAAAATGGTCTCCATTCCAATTATATACATTGGATGATTCTTTAACTGATATTGCAAATTAGCTTCCTTTCCCTACAGGTAAAAAAGTTATTGTAAAGAAAAAGAATTCAGAAAATATTACGGAACAAGATAGAAATATGTCATCATGTGAAGGATTTGAATTTTTAGATGAAATTCTAAAATAGACTGGAATTAATGAATATAATTCATATGATGATAATAACTATTATATGTTATTAAATAATAAATAGTTTATAAAGAATTTAGGTAGATTTATTAGAGATGTAAATAAAGGTAATATTATTTAGGATGACACAAATTCTTCAGAACAAATATTATTAGCTTTGGCTAATGAACATAACTTATATTTTACTAAAAATGAAGAATTAGATTTAATAGGTGCTGCACAAAATTTTATATCTAGAACTATTTATTATACTTCTTTAAATCCAAGAAATTGGATATAGGGACAATCTTCTGTTGATGTTGTAACTGGACCTTGGAAAGTTATAGCAGAGTTATAGGAATTAGCTAAAGACTCAGCAAGGTTCACAGGAAGAGCTACTACTAGTATATTCCAACAATTATTACTCACATTAGAAGGTAAACAAAATGTTGCTTATGCAGCAAGTTCATTAAAGGTTTTTGAATGTTTATCACATTCTGTTAATAACATATTAACTAATGGATCTGTTGAAGATATTAAATCTTTAGCGTTTGATATACAAATTGCAACAGAAAAAGTACGAGCCATAGCAAATACTTGGGTTACTCCAGAAATTATGAATAAACTAAGAGATACTAATCCTGATATGTATGACCGATTAATATCTGTAAATTAGATGATAGACGCATATACAGAATTAAGTGCTTTTTTAAGTCTTGCTGCAGATAACGCTAAAGATCCTACTTTAAGTAAAATTAACGCAGGAACAGATTGTATTGGTTTATATACTTCTGGTATTATGTTAGGAATCCCAAGAGATCTGTTAGTAGATTTAATTTCTTCTCCTACTGGTAGATTAATGCATTCCTTAATGTCTGGAAATAAATTTAGAAGTGATTGGGGAAAGAGAGATTTACAAAGTGTTAGAGAATATATAAATAAAGGTCCTTTTTTAAATATTTCTGCATTTAAAAACGAAATTAATTAGCTTTTTGGACTTGATAAAGCAATTACTGATATTAAATCTTTAAATAAACATTTTGGAAATGTAAAAAATCCTAATACAATTCCTGTAGGAAGATATATTTTAAGTGTAATTAATAATGCGGAAGAGTTTTTAAGAGACAAAGTAAGTCAGTTAGATGAAAAAGAAAGAAATTCTAAAACTATAAATGATCTTGATAGATCGGAAAAGAAATAGTTCTTATTACCAAATAAACCTGATAATAATTTATTAGTAAATGCAGTAATAGCATTATTAGAAAATGATGATGAATTTATGCGATTAAAGGATAGAAATTGGGAATAGGAATTATTTAATATTATTGATAATATTGTAAATGGAAATACTATAGAGGCTGAGAGATATAAATCATTATCAGTAGAAGAATTATCAAAACTCGAACTATTTAATAGTAATACAGATTTTATAGATTATATAAAAGATAAAGAGAATTTTGATAAAAATCTTACACGTTTACAAGAAGTTAAGGATTATCGAGACGGTAAAAAAATCGACATACCATATGAATTAGAGAAGTTATCTAAATAGTGTGATGATATTTCTAATAATGTTATGAGTCTTAGTTTAGAATCTTTAACAAAATTAAAGAAAGTCTTTTATTTTGATGAATTAGAATATTTAAAACTTTCTAGTGAAATTATAAATGATACAACTGAAGTTACTACTTTGGATTCAGAAGGTGAAGAAATAACTTACAATAGATTAAAATGGTTGGATTTAAATAATTTAACTAAGGTAAATACAGAATTAAGAAACTTATAGAAGTTTACTAGATTAAATTAGGGATTGCCTGGAACTCCAGAAGAACAAATAGAATATGTTAATTTTATAGAAAATTTATTATCCGAAACGTTAAAATTTGCCAACAAGAATATAAAGAGTAATAATATAGTAACCTCTTAGTTAAAAAATCTAGAGGAAATTAATAAAACTTTAGGAATTAGTCCTAAACAAATATCTTTTAACTAGTTTATATTTAATGAAAATTATAGAAATTTAATACTTTCTATAATGGATAAAATTAAATATGTAATAAATCCGTTAAGACTAATTTGTAATTCTCCTCATTACTTTGGATATTTGCAAGATTTTCTTATATTAGTAGAAAGAAGTAAAACTATTTCTGCCACTTATGATGCAGTATATAAACATATTAATTATATCATGGATGGTTTAGGAGTAAGTAAAACTGATATGAAAAAATAGGTAATTAAAAAATTCTTTAATTATCTAAATATGATTCGAAATAGATTATATTATACTTCTGTTTTATCAGATTTTAAATTCTCTTATACTGATCATAAAGGCACACAAATAAAAGGATAGTCTCTTACTTCTGAAATAGGTAGAAAACAATTTTTATCATTCATGAATGAGTAGATTTTTCCGTAGTTAATAAAATTATATCCTAATAATAAATTTGTATAGTCTTTATTACTTACTACAGATTCTAATGGTGATTTTAATGAAACTCGTACATATTATTATTCTTCTATTAACCCTATGCCTAAAGAAGATTTTGAGATAAGTAAGTTTAGAGATGCTAAAACTGATTTATTTAAAATTTAGGGATTAAGAGTATATGGAACGCCTTTAATACAATTATTATTTCTATATAATTTAATTTTACATAATAATAGAAGACATAGAAATTCATTAACTGCATTTTTTGAAGATATAATTGCGAATAATCAAGATACACTTATAGATAGTTATTATGATTATGTAAAATGGTTTTCTACTGAATGGAAATATGATCTTTCAAATGGTCCAGACTCTTAGGGTTCTATAGATGAAGCAATGCAATATTGTGCTCCAATAGTAACTTATTATTCTGATAATAAAATATATTAGTATGCTTATATAAGAGACCCAGAACAAAAGAAGTATGTATTATTACAAAGAAAAGAAAAATAGAAATCAAGTAAGACATCGCCAGAAGATGATGCTAGTATAGAGTTAGAATATCTATATAATGATATGCAACAGTATCTTTTTAATGATGAAGAAAATACTTCAGGTGCTACATCTTTTATTGATAAGTATATAAATCATACAAGAACAGATAGCGTTAGTTATTAGGAATATAATTTACAATAGTATAACCCACAAGTTTCTGTAAATATAGGAGATGTTACAAGATATAATCATGTTTATGCTCATCAACATTTAACGTAGTCTGATATATCTGTTGATTATTATAATTTGAAAAATTCAAATATATCTGATAGAAATGTTCCAAAACAAGTATATTTATTTGGAAGATATGAAGTTTAGGTATTCTATGATGATAATAAGAAATAGAATGTATATAGCATATTATACGATGGACAAGAGTATAAAATACATGAATCTTATGGAGATTTAAGTTATAATGATATAGTTGAAAATATTGAATGTATAGATGGATTATTAAATTGTAAAGAGTTACAAGATAAATTAGATTAGACTCAAGAAGAAAAATGTACTATTAAATGAATACATGTGTTAATATAAATGATATTTAGTATCAAAAATTAGCAAAATGTGTTAATAATGAAAATCTATTATAGTTATGGGTATCTACATTTCTAGGTACCCATAACAGATTTCCAAAAATTGATGAAATACCTTTTGCGAATTCTAGTAAATTATTAGATGAAAACATAAAAATATCTACTTCTAAACAGAATACTAAATATGCAAGTATTTAGTCTATTCTTGATTACACAGGAGAAGATAATTTAAAACAAGCTTAGATTGTTTTAAATACTAAATTGCACCCAGATCTAGAAATAAATTTATTACCTATTGGACAAACTGTAATTGTTCAATATAAAAGAAGACCTCTTACTAGAAAGTCTCAAGAAATCAATGAAGTTGATACAAACATTTCGTTAGAAGCACAAAAAACAATTTTTTCTGACATGTTGTATGATTTATAGGAAAGGTTAGGAGTTCAATTTAAAACTATTACTAATGAAGAGTTAAATTCAGATTAGTGGAAAGGATTAATTGGAGATGCTAGATGTGTTAATGCATTTGTATACAATGGTGATATTTATATAAATTTAGATAATGCTACATTTGATTCTCCTTTACATGAGTTATCACATATTTTAATAGGTAATATAAGATTTATTAATCCTACATTATATTCTAATTTATTATAGTTAGTATAGAATATCCCTGGAATAAATTTAAAGATGAGTTAGTATTTAAATAGAACTTAGAATGATATTGTCGAAGAATTATTTGTAACAGAATATTCTAAATTTTTAACAGGTTAGCAAAGTATTTTTGATAAAGTTCCTATTAATTCAATAGAAGAAATTAATTATAACATGTAGAGATGCTTAGATACTATGTTATAGGGAGAATATAGTGTTAAATCTATATCTAATTTAGGTGTAGAAACTATTAATACTTTATCAAAAAAGTTAGAATCAAATAGGTTTAATAATTCAAAAACATCATCAGTTGATATAAGTTATGTACATCGTTTAGTTAATAATGAAAAAAGTGCATTATTAAAAGAAGGTATATTAAAAGAAGAATGTAGTTAATATGAAGTGTATATATAAATTTAACGGAAAAATATTTAATTCAGAGTTAGAATTAGATGAAGAAATACTACGTTTAAAATGTATTAAAGATGATATACATGACTTAGTATTTAGTAAAACTTATAGTGAAATATCTGAAAAATATAATCAAATAATTGTTGATGCTTAGTCAGATTATGATGAATTACAAAGAAGTAATAAAACGCTATCAAAGTATCATGCTGTAGATTTAAAACAGTTATTTGAAGCTGTAAACGCAGGTAGTAGTCCTTAGGATATTATTCGAGTTTCTAATAAAAGAGGATATGCTTCTGTAACAGAAATGCTACATGGAGCAGTGACTTTATCAGGTAAACCGTTACAACCTAATTTTGTATTTGATAATTGGTGGAATGAGGTAAAAGGCTATTTAAAAAGAATTAAAACTGATAATTTAGTAGGTAAGAAAATAAACGATAAGGTATTATTTGACGAAGATTTTTGTATTAACTTATTTGGAAGTTTGGACTAGGTACATGATATTCCAGAAGATGAATTAGATTACTATAAAAATAAAATTTCAGAACAGTTAACCATAGAGCAAGTAGATAGTGGAGTAACTGCACACGGAATATGGCCATCTCAAGCAATTATAGGTTCTTTGACTCACGAAATATTTAAAATTGTTTTAGAAAATGATTTAAGTATACCTAAAGATAAACTTAGAGAATAGTTAATAAATAAAACTCCTAAAAAAATTCAAGATTCTTTAAAAGTAGCACAAAATAAAAATAACGGAAAACCTGTATTTAACAATGATGTTGAAGGTATAACTTCAATGATCGATAGTGCTTTAGAAATTCGAGAATATATAAAAAACAAATTTAAAAATCCTAGAATATATACTGAAATTAAAGTAATAGGAGATGCTCAACTTTCATTTAATCCATTAAAAGTCTTAGGTATTATTGATTTAATGGTAATTGATGATGATGGTAACGTTGAAATTTTCGATTATAAATGTTCTCCAAAAAGTTACAGTAAATTTGATACTGCTAAAAAAAGAACTTTTTATCATTAGTTGAGTGTATATAGAAGGTTAATTGAAAATTTAGGAATTCATTCTGAAAAACGTATTGCAATTAATGTTATTCCTGTGAAATTTAAAAACTTTCACTATAATGATGATAGTAATACTCATACAGCTGCTTCTATTGTTAAAAATGGATATGTAACATTTGATGGTGTAGAATTAGAAGTTAGTTCAGGAAAGAATATAGTTCGTAATCTTGATAATGAAATGACAGATCCAGATACTATTAACTCTAACGTAGATTATATTGTTCCAGCAAAACCTCATCTTATTGACGATGAAAATATTATAGAATCAGTAAATAATTTTATGAGAACTTGCTTTCCAGAATATACTGATTTTAAAAGTTCTGATGATGCTATCCTTGAAAGACGTATTAAGGAAGTTATAGATAATAACGGAGGTTTTCAAACAGATCCTACTAATGGTAGACCTTATGTTTATTTTAAGAAAAATAATAGGAAAGTAACTGCAGAATCAGAAATTGCTATTATAGACATTCTTAAAAAAGAATGGAAAGAAGCAAAGTCTCTTTCTAAAGTAAGAGCTAGTAATATAAAAACTCTTTTATTAAAAGCATAGTCTGGAGAAGAATTATTTTCTTATAGAGCAAAAGGTATTTTAAGGGATGAATAGTATGGTACTTTATAGTGGTCAGAACAAATATTAAAAAAATATGCTAATGCTAATTGGCAAGTTATAAAGTCTAAGAAAGAAGAAGTTCAAAATGTCTTAGATATTTTAGAAGCACATGGTATTATATTAATTTAGAATAAGTAGTCTAAAGTAATAGATGTTGTAAAATGTTCCGCTGATAATCTTTGGTTATAGAACTTTTTAGGTCCTAAATCTAATAGAAGAAAATATATATTAGGAACATTCTTATCTGATGATATATCCACTAATAATTAGGATAATCTAGTATTAGAAGCTGTAAATGGTAATTTAGAATTAATGGAAACTATGGCTGTTTTAAATGCCGCAGCAGGAACATTAGCTAGATACGGAGCAACCATTGGTGATGTTACAGTAGTGAACACTTCTGGTAAAAACGGCATCGGAGGATTATCTGCATCAAATGAATAGTTGTTATATAATTTTAGAAGATTATGTAATTTAGGTAAATTTGAAAATAAATTCGGATCACCAAACGATTCTAATTTTAAAGACAGTATTAAAATGTGTTCTTTTGTACAACAAGTTTAGAATCAACTTTTAGACTTAAAAGTTAGAATTGAAAACGGTGATAAAGGTGTTTTACAATTTAAAGATTTACCAGAATATTCAGTCCTTGATACTAAAAATAAAGAATAGTTAAGATTACATTTGCTAGATCTAAAAGAAAAATTAGAAGAAATATTCCCTTATCTAGCTAAAAGAATCTCAGGTGGAGCTAGTATATTTGATTATAACAACAGTCCAGAATATAAATTGTATATTGATATTCTTTAGTCTATTGCAGAAGTTGATGGTGTTAAGATTGTACAATAGATTAGTAATCACCCTAAATTTTTTGAAAACATTTCATCAATATTACAGCAAGGATTAAATGGATCTTATACTGATAACCCTGGTACTTTACAAAGTTAGAATTTAAATAAACTTGCTTATCTTACAGAACGTGGCTATTAGAATGTAAGAGCTTCAGTTACTAAGTTTAATGAAGAATTTTAGAAAAGATTACGTAAATATAAGGAATATAAATCCTTTAATTGGATTGAGAAAATAACTGTAGGAAACTAGGCTTCAATATATCAAAATTTATATGATCCTGTATATAAAGAAAGAGGAGAATTATAGTTTAAATCATTAGATGACCCTTCTTTAACAAATGAAGAAAAAGAATTTTTAACTTACTGTGTTTAGAAATTAGCATATGATAGAATAAAAGTAGGTTCACGGACGATAAATAAAAATGGTGTTTTCTAGGAGGAAGCTTTTTGGGATGCTTATGAGGAAGATCCTGATTTAATATTACAAGTTCCTTTAATTAGAGCATCATTTGCATCAACTATATCTTCGTCTGGTGGACTTATGAGTGGATTAAAAGCTATATTTTCACAATTACTACCATCTAATATAAAAGAGTTTTTAACTAGTAGAGTATATGAATTTTTAGATGTTAAGAGTGGTGAAAATTCATAGAAAAATAGAGCTAAATCAGGAGATCTTTATGAAATGATAAATAGAATAGATAACAGTTATGATTTTGAATTACGTCAAAAACTATTACATCCTATAGGAAAAGAAAACCAAGTTAATTTGTTTGAAACTAATTTGGAAACTATTCTTTTATCTTCTAAAATGGCTCGTGATTTAAAAACAGAACTAGATAAAATATTTCCATCATTAAAGGCAATTACTGCATCATTAGCTTTACAAGGTACTATATAGAATACTCAATTTGTAGATGATTTATAGTATGCATCTGATTATATTAAGAATAAGATACATGGACTCCCGTTAGAAGACTTAGAAAAATTTGGTATGGGTAGAGCATTAGCCACAGGAGCTATGTCTGCAGCATCTAAAATGGCTTTAGCATTTAATCCATTACAATTATATTAGATAATAGATGGATTGTGGAAAGATATAATGTTAATGAAACAAAGACCTGATATAGATTTACCTGACGAAACTGCATTTACAAAGCAAAATATGATTGATTCTTTTATGTGGATTGCTTCTGATATAAAACATTTTGGAGATAAACCAACATTAGGAGAAGCTTTAAATAGATTGTATGGAATAAATGACATGGATATTAATAAATTCCATCAAGCTATTAGTACTGATAATGCAGGTGTTTATAACTTTTGGTCATTAGGATTTAGATTTACATCTAGACCTGACTATTATAATAGAATGACTATTTTTGGAGCTTAGATGCGTAAAGATGGATGTTTTGAAGCACATAGTGTAAATGAAGATGGAGAACTTGTATATAATTGGGAAAAAGATAAACGCTTTGACAGATATGCTAAAGGTGATAAATCTGATTTACAATTATATAATAAATAGAAAGCATTATATTTAGCAATGGCTAATGAGTTTATGCAGGAAGGAGCCAAAAATAGCGACGGATCTCTTTTTATCATAAATAATGATTCTAAACCTACTCCTTTACCAAGAGCATATACTACAAAACAATCTGAAAGCATGAAAGCTCTTGGGGACAAGATATATGGATACTACTCTCATGAGAAAAGATCTATGATATAGTCTTATACATTAGGTGCAATGTTTATGCAGATGCATACATATTGGTCTTCTAAAAAGAATCAATATTTAACTGGACATAGCTTTACTCAGCAAGGTGATTATGAACAATACGAAGAAGTTCAAATGATTGATGGTAAAGAATAGAAAGTTAAATATTGGTAGGTGTTAAATGAACAAGGAGATTTAGAAATAGTTTCTGATAATGAAGTAGGGGATAGAGATAAGATTCCGTATATGGTTTGGAAAGGACGGCCTCAAGAAGGAATCATTGTTACATTAATGAATATATTACATGATTTAATAGAAGGAGACCGAGATGAAGTTGGTAATATAATGATTGATGAAAATGGTAATCCTATGCGTGGTTGGAGTTATATGTTTGATAAACATTTTGGAGAACATGTAGATGAGAAACTACGTACTTTATATCATGCTAATATGACTTAGTTAGCTTATGATTTATTTATGTTATTATTATTAGGAGGAATTGTTGCTCCTGCTTTATCTACAGCAGCTGATAAACACATTAAAGCTACTGGTAATAAAACATTCAATGATGCTTTATATAATTCAACTATATATGGATTAACAAAAATGTTTTAGACAAGTACTGATGATTTTAATATGATTAAATCTATTGGTGGACAAGTTACGGATTGGAATCCTTTCTCATTATCAATGCTAGCTAGAAGTATTACATCTTTTAAAGATTTATTTGTAAGTGATAAAGATTCATATGATATTTTAGTAAATATACCAACAGCAACAAGAAATTTACGTCCAATGTTTGATTATGCCAAATATCAAGCAACTGGAAGGTTTATCGGATAGAAAGCTGAAGATTGAAAAAAAATAAGCCCCTAACCTACGGATAATTCCGTAAGCTAGGGGCAGGTATATATATTAATTAAACAAGATGTGTCTTAATTCTTTATAAATATTGTCTATATTTTGACAACAATTATTTCTTTCTTTATATCGGAAATATATTAAACTTACACATAACCATATAAAGATTAACATGTGTATTATAAATAAAGAAACCAAATCAAGTGGTAAACCTATATATTTATCTATAATACATATTATATTTGTTATTGTTACATAATGTAAACTAACTCTATGATAATAACAGAATTTTAAAAGGAAAGATGCTATATACAAAAATACTAGAGTTAGTAATGAAGAAAAGAAAATATAATTTAACCATATATAATTATATCCAAAGAATTGTGATATAATATATATAAACTGAAAAATGGCCATACATAGAGGTATTCTTCTAAGTATGGCCATAAATATTTTAAATCGTTTAATTAAGTTTATCTCCATGTTTTGCAATTCTTGTATTACCTCTGATGTTTGCCATAGAATTATACATTGGCAAAGGTCTTTTAGATGTTTCACCTTCTTTTAAATGATCAGGGGCACTATCATTCATTTTCTTTATGTTATTGGCGAACCATTTATTGAGTCGAGCCCAAAATCCTTCTTGTGCTTTTGGTATTAATTTATTTTTCATATTTTTAAATTTTTAAAATTATACAACTTTTAAATATAATATTAAAAATTTAAAAAATCAAAAAAAAGGGAGAGTATATTTACTCTCCTTTTTTCGTATTATTATATTCTTGTATTATGTTATGTAATTGTTGATTTACACATTCATCAAATTGTTCTTCAGAAATTTCTCTAAATGTATACAAGTTTAATGTTGCGGGTATAACATATAAAGCATCATTAACCTTAAAAGAAAATCCGTTATCTTGTACTTTTAAGATATTTCCTTTAAATGTAAAATATCTATCTTCAAATAAAACATCATTACATTTAATATACCACAAAGTATTATCTCTTATTACTTCTATACATTTATTAGAATAAGGAAATGCTTCTTGTAAAGCGATAGTCTTTTGATCATTTACTTTTTTAATATCATTATCAAGAGTTTTTACTTTTAAAATAAGTTCATTTAAATTCATCATTTAAAGCATTTTGAAACCAATCGTAATTTACAAAATAAGCACTATCTCCAAACTTCATATATCCTTTATCGTCATTTATAAGAAAAGCATTTTCATCAAATCCTTCTTTGTCCATTAAGTCTTGAACTTCAGGCCATTGTATAACTATATAGTGTTCATTCATTGTTTACTAAATATAAATAAGTCATTAAATTATAAGCTGCTCCGTCAAGGAGAGTGTCTAAAATACTCTCTCCTTTTACTTTAGGGTCTTTATCTATAAGTGATTTAAATCTATTTAGTTTATCGGACAATCTAATTGCCGCTGATACTAAACCAAATTCATCCATAGACTTTTTAAATGCATCATCATAATCTGCATTTTTTCTGTTATATGTATCAATTAATTGACGACATATATCTTCCATAGTTACTTTAGAATGTACTACGTTTAAATTTTCTAAGACTTCTTTTCCTGACATTTTACAAACCCTTTTTTACAATATTAGCAATATCTTTTCCATCATTTGCTGGAAAACTTTCTTTTAGGTACTTAATAATTTTACCCATATCCTTTTTAGTAGTGTTCGGATTAAGTTTAAGATATTCTTCAAATTTATATTCAATTATATTTAAAGAAACTTGTTCTGGCATATACTCTTTTAGTATGCTTAACTCTTCTTTTTCCTTTTTAATTAAATCATCACGTCCTGCATTTTTAAACGCTTCTATAGATTCTATGTGACTATTAATTAATCTTTTAATAAGTTGTATTTCTTCTACATCGGTGTATTCAGGAGCATTTTTCTGAGTTTTAAATTTAAGCATTTCATTCTTCAATGCTCTAAGTACTTCTACCCTAGTATGTTCTTTATTTAAAAGTGCTTCTTTTATTTCTTCGTCAATATTAATCATAGTATAATATTTTCAAGTTTAGATCTTATTATAAGTGCTGCTAAATATTTTTTCATTGCATTTATTTGAATATCATAAATTTCTCTTGGACAATCAGATTTAAGTTTAAGTTTTCCGCTGTCCCAATCATCGAGCATTTTTATAAGACGGTCATATCTAATCTTTAATTGATAATATTCCGCTTTAAATCTTTCTTTATAATCAGAAGATGCCGTTCCTACAGAAGTTTTGACAAGTTCTTGATTTGCGCAACCATTTAAATCAGTAATAATTGTATTTTCCATATTAAAAATATTTTAAAACATCATTATTTTTATCTAAAACATTGGCGTCCCTTACTTCTGAAAATTTTATATTAGAGTTTTCATAAAAAATACCTACTTTCATATTTCAAATACTTGAGGTTCGTAAGTCAATTTATATTTTTCATTTACTATAGAACAATTATATTGCATAGTATCTCCAAACTTAGTAGGTACTTTACTAGTACTATGAAGATGTCCAACACAATGATGTTTAGGTTTCTTTAATTCAACTTCTTCTAAAAGTGGTATATTCCCAATATGTTCATTTTCACTTTCCCATATTGGTTCTAAACATATATCATTTCTATTAAATGGTACATCATGAGTTAGTAATAAATCTACATTTTCTGGTATCTGAGAATACTTTTCTTTTAATCCTTCTGAAGTAAGCATAAATGACCAGTTACCAAATATTCTACACCAAGGAGTTCCATATATTATTTTATCATCGTATTCATAGCAATCATCTTCTGCATAAAATACTTTAGTTCCCATAAAAATTTCTTTACCATTCTCACGTGAAAATATTATATCATGATTGCCAGCAACTAAAAATACTTTATCACAAGGAAGATTATTTACCCAAGGGATAAATCTTTTTTCTATCCACATATACATTAAAGGAACATCATTTTGTAAATTTAAAGGAGAAAGATCTCCACATATACAAAATATATCACTTTTATAATTAGAGTAATCAGGTAAAAATCCATGAAGGTCTGCTATACTTGTTACTTTTATTTTTCCCATTATAAAATCATTTCTTCTGGTTTTTCATATTTATCTTTTAAACGACGAACTTCATTTATTAAAATTTCTTGATTCTTTTTTAAAGTTTCAATATCTTGTTCGTTTTCTTGAATACGCTCTTCGTGATTTTTAAGAGCATAAACTACTCCTTGCCCAAATTTCTCAAGAGAGAAAATTCGTTCTGACTTTTTACAGCCAGTAATCATGTCTTTAGAATTTGTTTCCACAATAGTCAATGCTTTTTTATTTTGTAAAGATTTTTCAGTTCTGTATAAAGTATTTAAAGAAATTCCTAGTAATTTAGCAAGTTCTAAACTAGAATAATTTATTTTTCCAATATTTGAGCTATCTATATACATATACTGTTGTTCACAAGCTAAAATTGCTTTTTCTCTAAATGTATATTCTGGATGATATAAAAACTCATATGTAAATGGTTCAAACTGCTTGTAAGGAACAAATGAATAATTATAACCTCTTCCACATTTAGTACGTGTAATAAATCCTGCTTCTATTAAATTATTAATACATTTTTTAATAGTATTAATAGATGCACTTGTCTCTTTTTGTAATATTTCAAATCTAGGATTACATTGTCCTGTAGTTTTATTCCAATGACTTTTTAATGCTATATAAATTAGGGCATCTTTAATATTTAAAGACGTTTCTTCAATCATTTTATTTGGCAATGTAATAATATCAGATCTCTAATTAATTAATTGTATATTATATGACCTTGAAGAAACTGAGTTTAACTCAGTTTGGTTATCAATTAATTCTGAATTAAATATAGTCACTTTGATTTCTTTTGACTTCTATGTTTTAGTAGCATTTAACATATTAAAGTAATCATCAGATTTAAAGTAACTATCCCAAATGTTTAAAATTTCTTTACATTTATTAAACCATTCGGATTGATACTAATAGGATGCTAATAATTTATGCAATTTATTTTCTATTTTCCAGTTTCCATCCTTTAAGTCAACTAATTTAAAATTTGGATTACATACTTTATACTATTTTTCTCGATACTCCCAATTCTTAGTATATCCAACTTTATAATAATTATCACTTTCTATTAAGTAAATCATAGTATTAATTTTATTATAATGTTAGCTCTGTTGGATGTAGCTCTTTTAATTTATGATTCTCAGCTAACAAAGCTTGTATAAGTTTGTTTTTCTCTTCAGATTCTTTTTCTAACTTAGTAAGTCTGTCTTCGTGCTCATTAATTTTATCGTGATGAGCTTTTAAAATAAATACAATCTCTTGACCATAATCATTAAGATTAAAAACTTTGGTTTTAGTACTACAGCCTGTTTCTAAGTCTTTCATTTTATTATCCACGATTGTTAGATAGTTTTTATTTTGTAAACTTTTATCTAGATTATAAATTTCTCGTTCAGATATATTTAACTTATTTGAGATTTCTTTATTTGTAAAAGATACTTTTCCTGTTTCTCCATCATCTGTACGCATATATCTTTGCAGAGCAGTTAAGTATCCTTTTTCATTTAAAGTTAAATCTTTATTATGAATAAATTTATCAGAAAATCCTTCAAAAGTTTTGTAAGGATTAAATTCATAATAGTTTTGTCTACCGTTCTTATGTATAGTTATATAAGAATCTTTTTGTAATTTTTGAAGAGATTTAATCACTGTAGGATTAGATAATCCTAATTCCCTTGAAATTTTTGCTATAGAAACAAAAGTTATATGAGTTTCCCAATTCTCATATTGTTTTAATACTAAATAAACAAGTAAATCTCTAGGAGAAACATTCTCATATTCTCGATCGCTCGGAATTTGTATATGCTACATGTCTTTCATACGATAAAAAATTTTAATTAAACATATACAATAATAATATAATTATTTTAATAATACAAATAATTATACAATTAATTTAATAATTTTATGAAGTTAATTTATAAATCAGTTTATTAATGACTGCATAATTTTTACTAATCACTGCATGGTTTTTAACAATCACTGCACAGTTTTTACTATAGACTGCATGGCTTTTACACTAACTTATACTTAATACTATACTTAATAGAACTTATACTTAAACGAAAAAAATCACGAACTAATTAGTATAGTTCGTGATTTGTCCAGTAAGTTGAATTTTTATTATGTTCAATTTGAAATTTTATTTTATTTGCAATATCAGTAAATTTAAGTGGAGTAAAGTTGTTTAAATCAACGCCTACATCATATTGCGTTGGCAATGAATATTGTTGCATTTTCTCAAAATCATAACCTTCGTTTTTAAACTTAGATAAATGTACATGTCCATGTAATTGCCATATTATATTATTTCTATTAGCACAACCATCCCAAGTTAAAAAAGGCAAATGATTTAAATATATAGTTTGATTACCTACTTTTATAACCATTTGCATGGATACGTTTTTAAAATATTGACTATATCCAGGTCTAAAATTTTGACGGTCATGATTTCCTAGTATTAAATAATGATTTCCATTTAAGCGAGGTAAAATACCATGCCAGAAGTTACTACCTCCCCAACAGAAATCACCTAAATCAAAAACATCATCATCTTTACCAACTACATTATTCCAATTATTAATTAAAGTTTCATTCATTTCTTCTATAGAATTAAATGGTCTATTACAATAATTAATAATATTATTATGACAAAAATGTAAATCTGAAGTAAAGAAAGTTGTATTGGGATTAAATTTTTTTATTTCCATAAACATTTATATTTTTTAAGGCAAACCTTAGTTATAGGAGTTTTATTTCCTTTAGAATCAACCCATATAGAAAATTTTAAAGATTCATGTAAACTCATCCCAAAGACAGTATAACAAAGTAAAGACTCCCAATATTGCATTGAATAGTCTTTACCTTGTATCCATCTACCAAGTTCTAGTTTGACTTGAAAGTAATTAAAAAAATTAAGTACAATACATGGATTATCTTCATGTCGTGGTTCACTATATTTAGATTTCCAGTTTATATCACAAATATAGATAAAATCATACCAATGCAAAAAATAAATAAATAAATTAGGAAATAAACTGGCGCGTAATCGTATGTTAGGAAATCTGAAATACTTCCTAGCTTTTTTCCAAGTTTTCCAAGGAGTTCCATAAAACTTAATCATTTTAAAAATATTTATTACGATATTCTACTTTGTGTGTTTTATAACAATCACATTTTTTAAATTTCTTACCAGAATCGCAATAAGGACAAATATCATTCCTTCCTGGTAGTTTAGTAGCATTAAGAGGAGTATGTAACCTCATAAACATCTTCTGAAACTCTGCATTAGACATCATCTCTTTAAAAGTATTCATTTTATCTGTCTCTTCTTTTTTTATTTCTTCATAATCAACATATTCCTCGTTATTCATTTATTTTTATTTTAAAATTTATTTTACACAATCTAATTCCGTCAATTAAATCATTTATAGTAGGATTTAACATTTTGAAATGTATATTATCTTCCCAATTTATTATAGATAAAGTATTTAAAGCTTTCCAATACCTAACACTCTTTTTATCGGAAATATTTAGTTCCCAAGAATTTATAGGACCATTAAAATTAAAACTATTTAATTTCCAGAATTCATCATTCATAATATTAAAATAATTTAAAATTGCCTGTTAGTTTATCAATTTCTTTAGACCAATATGGGCCTATACCAATACATGTATTAGTTGGAACTCCGTGAAATTCTGTATTACCCGCATCTGTTATTAATGATGTAGGAATTCCAAGTTCTTGAGCTTTTTTATAAAGATCTAACAATTCTTGTTCATTCTCGACATATAAACAGATTTTAGTAAATACTCCATTTAACCATTTATCTAAGATTGAATCTTTCTTAAACGTAACATAATATGTATTTAATTCACCAAAATCACTTATACTTTCTTCTTTATTAAAAAATTTCAATAAAGTTCCCAAGCTCGCATGAGCAACTTGTGCTGCAATCTTTCCCTTTCTTAATGTCTTTAAAAGATCATGTCTAAATACAATTACTTGTTTAACATTATCCATTTTATTAAGTATAATATGTATCAAGGAAGAATCTCAAAGCTCTTATTAATTCCTTTATTTGAAATTCATTATCTAAATAAATTTTATTATTTTTTTGTGAAATACAATAAGCGGATCCTTGAGGATGTAATACATCTTCTACTTCAACATTATTTAATATTACTTTCATGAATGATAAATTCTTTTGCGTAAGGTAATTTTTCTATAAAATTCTTACAAAATTCTTCCTGCCAATCTTCTATAAGTTTATGATGTTTTCTTTGATGATAAATGGTTTGTAATTGTTTATAATTGGTAGAAACCCTCATAAATAACTCCAATCCTAACGGACAGTTTGAAACCATAACTATAAATGCTTTATAAAGAGCTAATTGTCTTCCTTTAACTTTTATAAGAACATCTTTATCTCCATCAGTCTCCCAATATTCAAATTCATCAATAGATTCATCAGATACTATTTTATTATAATTATCTACATGTTTCTGTTCTTCTTCAATTATTCTAGGGCTAACATATTTATTAGTAGCTTTTCTAATATCCATCTTACATAATCTATGCATTTTACTTGAAGATGTAACAATATCGATAAAATGATACCTTTGAAATTCAGGAGTCCAATATTGTGGATATACTATATCGAAAGATACTCTAATTCCTGTTAAAAAATTATCATGACATTTTACATCACTATTAGCACTAGCATTTACTAATTTAATAGCACGCTTAAGAGATTTATTAAACTCATCTTTATTATATTCAGGAATCTGTAACCGCATCGCATTTCGACAAGCAATTACAGATTCCTCTAGATCATATACTTTAACATTCGTTATTTTCAACATAATAAAAATATATTAAACCTATAACTGATACCCAAGAAAATAAAGATAAAAATATTAAAGAAATTATGTTCTTTATATTTTTAGGAAAACATAAATATAAACTTGCTATTAAAAAAATAATAGAACCAATTAAATAAAATATTTCAAACATTTTTAGCAATAATACAATTATAAAAATTACTATCTCCAGTTACTTCTTTCCCAAGCCAATCAGGATAATGATCCATGATTTCTTGTTCATGTTTTAATTCAAGTTCGGCAATAACCAAACCTTCATTTGCTTCGTGAAAAACATCAACTTCATAAGTTATACCATATTTTTCACTTGGAACAATATATCTCGTTTTATATAGTTTATTTTTACATTTACTAAATATTTCTTCGGCTTCTTCATTAGGAATATAAAAATAAGATACAAATCTAACAAGTCCTTTATTACTAGTTTTAATAACAATGTAACTATTATCACTTCTTATAGTTACTCTAATTTCAAATACATCATTTGCTGCTATATATCCTTGTTTTATAAAAAAAGATTCTTTTGCATTTTTTATAAAAGAATTATTATTAACTAGGAATTTCTTTTCTATTTCCTTTTTCATATTTAGAAATCAAATGTTAATTGACAATCTATTATAGCGTCTTTAATTTTATTAGCTTCTTTTATATAAAAATTATAATTAATTTCGTAATCTTTTATATCTTTTTCTATATATTTATTAAATATAACGCATGTTTCTCCAACGTTTATACCTACTTCTCTTCCGTCGTGAAATCTTTTAATAATAGAACCTGAACCAATTTGTTTGGACATATAATATCTCGTGGTTCTATTTAGTTTATCTTCAACTAAATTTCCATTATCATCGAAATGTAAAAAGTAACCATTACTATCTGATCTTGTTTTTAATCTTAAACAAAAATCAAATATATCTTTATGATTAATAATAGTTTCTCTTATAGGAGTTCCATTTACAAAAAACTCTTTAAGTGCTAATGGAACTATTCTCATGGATGGATCTTTATGATATTCTTTATCAACTTCAAAATCTCCTTTTAGTTTAAGATGTTCATTTTCTCTAGTTGAATCTTCATATACAGCAATATAATTATTTACATCTCTAATTATCATTTTACTATAAATAGATTCTTCTATAACTAAAGTTGTTTCTTTAGTTAAAGTACTACATACTTCTCTTATAATTTCTAATTTATTTCTTGGTATATAAATAGTAATACCATCAGTATTTGTTTGTAAAAACTTTAATTCTGGAACTGCTTCATACATTCTTTCAGTCCACATACAAATAAATAACTGTCCTGCAATTGTAGTTTTAAATGTATATAAAGGATCATATACAAAAGAAGTATTTTCATTAGACTTGCCGTAAACCAATATGTTATCGTTAAGTTTTTTATCTTAACTTCTATGAATTATTATTCTTCATAGTTCAGCGTACATTTTCATCTTTATAAAAGATGGAGAGCACTCTTGGGAAGATTATATTTATTCACTTCCTACGCGTTACACTACTTATTCACCTTTCGCAATTGAATAAGTTAGCACGGTATCATCATTCCAGACTTCACCGTTTTTGTTCTCTTCATTTTTGAAATCGCTTTCAAGAAGGGCGTTTTGTTCATATTTAAAATAAAGTCTTTTATAAAAATTTTTAAATATAAACTTTTTATTTCACCATTTAATACAAGTTTATATCCTTCTATAAGAACGTTATCTCTTTCAGATTTCGGTTTATGTTTTTCAGCAATTCTTTTTTCAATGAATTGTTCATACATTCTCATGAATTCTGGACCAAGATGTTCTGGATATAATTTTAATGATTTTGCTACACTTGGATATAGAGATGATACATCTAAATCCAATATCATCCAATCTTTATTTGATTCATAAACTCCTGATTTACAACAAGCATGAGTACCACCAAGACCAAAGTCTAAAATATAATCATGAAAGTTGACAGAAAAAGAAAATTCTCCTTTTATTCCTTGAATTTTTGTGTTTTTTATTTCATTTAAAAAATTTGTAAATTCTTTAGATTTAATATTACACCAATATGGAATACAATCTTTTAAATTAATTCCTTCTGGTCTAGGAGTTCCGCCACTTCTTTTTAATTCGTATGGATTTCTATTTGCTTCTCTAGCGTAAAGATTTAACATTAATTCTGCTCCCATGGGAACATCGCCCATGTTCATTACATTAACATTAAACTTATTAGCTAAGTCTTGACGCAATTTAATTTTATCTTTTCCTTTATAAAGAGGATATTCTGTTTTTCCAAGAGTTGTCTTTAAAAACAGATAAGTAGCATATACATCATTTTTATTATAATCTAATACACAAATTTCGTCACCAGGTTTACACCAAGTAGTATGGTGTATAGGCATTTCTTCGACATTATGCATTCTCATGCATATTTCAAGATCTTTTAACGAAGTTCTCCTAGCTTTATTATCGAAATGCCAAATTTTAAATAAATCTATTTGCGAAATATATTTATTCTTATCTGCGATTGCACTGAACTCCATGTCAATTATTTCTTGTGATTTTTGATAAAGCTTTTGTGCAACTACTTCACCAGGTAAAAATTTATATTCATCAAAATGATTTAAAAAATGATGTTCAAGAGGATAATCATAATTTTCATTATTAAATCCAACTTGTATAATTTTTCTTTTAGTTAAGTGTTCATATAATTGTTCCGAATCGTTTCTCCATTTACATATACAGAATTGATAATATTCATTTTTTTTAGAATCATATCCTGTATATGTAAATAAATTCGTTAAACTTTCTAAGTCATAAATTTCAATAATCATTAATAATACAATAAAGTTGGATTATCTTTATGTATATCTATATGTTCTAATTTATTCATTACTAATAACTGATAAAATTTATTAAGATTAAACTTTTCAGTAATTAGATGAACACCATTTAAAGTAGGTATTTCAAATAGAATATGACTTGGATTTTTTCCTTCACATTCATTAATAAGTGAAATAATAGTATTCTTATAATCAAGATCCTTACTATCAAGATCTACAATCCATTTTGTACTATATTTACTACTCGGAGTTGATCCACAAGATCTATCAAATACTCTATAACACATTTCTGTATTATGATTTTGGATAAGGTCTTGAAATAATCGAACACATTTCCATGATATTTCTTCAGTGTTTCTAGGATTTAACCAAATATATGCTCTAGCATTATTATTAATACATAGTTCTTTAATTTTATCAGAACGTCTTTCTAGTTCTTCTATTGAATATATATAATAAGATTTTACAATTCTATAGTTTGAAGAAATACCTACATTATTATTATCTTTTCTTCTTTGTAATATTTGTAAAAAATAAAAATCTTCTGGAGCATTAAATTCCAGAAGATTTTTTATTAACTTAAAATTATCAATCTTTGCATTCATTGCAATAATTCATTACATTATAACGATTTTTAAAATCATTTTCTGTAGCAAACCTAATAATTTTACTACATTTATCACATAAAATTACAGGATTTCCTCCATTAAATTTTATAGTCATTTTTAAAAGATAACAAACTTAATACAATTATAATCTTTATCTCGTTCTTTCCAACATTTTTCCATATATTCAATAATATCATCTATTGTATATTTAACAGATTTAGTTTTATTGTTTTTATCAATGATAGAAAGAATTGTAGATATATCACATTCAAGATTAGGATTAAAACCATCATCTAAGTTTGTAAGTTCTTCATTATTAGCAATCTTTTTTAAAATCAGTATAGCTCTTTTATAATCGGAATCTGTAACTTCAAATGAATCATTTTCTTCGCTATATAAATCGCATGCTAAACATTGAAGGATTTTAAAAAGATTATCAGCTATTAATCCATATCCTTTAGTTCTACCGTATTGCTCTTGTTTACTAACAACATGTACTTCTTTACTCATATGAATTTTTATATACTTTTAATTGAGGTCTCCATTCTTCTCCAGGTTTACCTATGTAGCATCCGAGTCCTATCCATTTAACAGTTGGAAAATGTTCAAACAAATAAACTAAAACATCTATGTTTGTTCCAGGAATATTAAAATTATTTGTATATAATAATATATGGTCGTTGTCATTTTCTGTTAAAAATACTCTACCTCTTATGACCCCAATCCAAGTATATCCCATTTCGGTAAACCACTCAGCATGTGATTTATCATAATATTTAACTGGAGGAAATTTAACTACACCAGAATTAGGATCTATTAAAAAAGGTTTATTTGTTTTATAAAATTCTTCCATGTTATACTGTTACAAAATTAATATTTCCTTCACCTATGATATGTCTTTCGTCATCATTAATATCGTATATAGATATTGTTCCTGTGAAATCAGGAATTATAGTAACACATAACTTGTGTGAAGAAGCCCATGAATTAAAATTTGGATTTAAACGTAATACTTCATCTAATAGTCCTACAAATAATGTTCCCGAGTCAGCACAAAATCGTCCTATTTCTATATTATAATCAGATTCTGTGTTATTTAACCAATCTTTAGGTTTTTCAGATATTTTATAAGTTTTACAAGACCAATCACCGACTAATGTAGGTTCACATATATAATTAGTAAATCCTAATTTATCCATTCTTGTGTATTCATCTGTTTCATCATAATCAACTTCATCGGAAAGATAACAAGGATCAGTTATAACAATTGTTTTATTATTTACTATCATAATTTAATATTTACCTTCATTAGGTTGCAACACAGTTAAACCTAAATTTCTGTACATTTTAACTACTTTACTAGAATCTTCAAGGATAAAATCAACATAATATTTATCTTTAATATACTTATTATAAAGATTTAATTTACAAACTTCTCCTTTAGAATTATCATGTAAAGGTCGCATAATAATTCTATCATGAGTATCTAGTCCTATATGTGCTCCAACCCATTCAGTAGTTGCTTTTCTTATCTCAGGAGTATCCTCTCTACCTGTGATATAGATTACATCATATTTATAATTTTGTACTATACTAATGATTGGTTTTACAGGATAATCCTCGTTAATCTTTTCTGCACAACCATCTCCATAGAAAGGTCGTCCTTGGATATTTAAAGCCACTGTAGCGTCCAAATCTACAATAATACAATGTGGAAGATTCTCATCTTGACTTTCTAAGATTTTTTTTAATTTATTGTTTTCAATATTTAGAATAAACGATCTATACTTTCTCCATTGCTCTTTAATTACTTTTTCTCCAATCGGATTTGGTCGTAATGCATCACGTCTAATACATTCATCAACTGATATAAAACAATCTTTAAATTCTAAACTATAGGGTTCTAACACTCCTTCTAAAATTAAATCCTTATTAAGTTTATTAAAAGAATCAATTTCATCATTATAAAATGCAACTTCTTTAGGATTTAAATTAAGATTGTCAATTATAATATCATATTGATATAACATAGACTCTTGTAAAAACGACCTTTTTAATTTGGAAACTATAGGTTCTCTACTGGTAACCCAATATTTACCAAGCATATTTCGTATGTCATCATTATTAAATCTTACTCTGTGCTCGGGGTCTTCTAAAACCCAAGATTTAGCAAATGTAGTCTTTCCTGAACCACTAATTCCTCGAACTAATATAATTTTTTTCATATACTTTAAAATATTTTCTCATATTCAAAAGTGCTTCATCTTTTAATTGTCTTACTCTTTCGGATGTTAATCCAAAATAATCTCCAATTTCTTCTAATGTTATAGGATTAACATCTATTCCAAAGAACATTTTAATAATACATCTAGAACGAGTACTTAACTTATTTAAAGCATTGTCTATTTGCTTTCTATTATCTGTATTTATTAAATGTTCATCAGCAAAACTAAAGTTACTAGGAACTATATCCAACAAACAAGTCGCATCATCATGAGAATTTTCAAAACTTGCATCTAATGAAGAACAGGATTCGTTAACTCCTAAGTTTTTAGATATTTTATGTTCATCAATACCAGTAATTTCTGATATTTCTAATATAGAAGCTTCTCTTTCTTCTTCTTGTTCTATTTTATTAGATGCTTTAAAAATTTTTCTACGTGCATTTAAATGCGAAACAGGTAATCTTATAGTTCTAGATGTACATGACAGAGCTTCTATAATAGATTGTTCTATCCAGTTAACAGCATATGAAATGAACTTGACACCCTTTTCTGGATCATATTTAGAAATAGATTTAATTAGTCCTCTTGTACCTTCTGATACAAGGTCATTAAGTTCTAATCCTTGTCCTTGAAAATGTTTTGCACAAGTAATTACAAATCTTAAATTACCCTCTATTATTCTATTTCTAGCTTTTTCATTTCCTTCTTTAATAAGAGGCCATAGTTTTTCTTCCTCTTCTTTTGATATTAAAGGTATTTTAGCAATATCTTTTAAATACAAATTAAAAACTTGATTACTTCTATCAGTAATATTTTTTTCAGTACTAATCCTTTTCAATTTTGCTATGTTTAAATTCGTACAAGAAATTAGCTAGTACTTGTGCATCTTTTTCATCAAAAGATTGTCCAGTAAAACATTGAAATACATGTGCTAATTCATGATACAAAGTTAATTCTTTCAAATCTTCAGGAACATCAATCCATTCATCACTAATGTTAATTTTGTCAGCAATATAGATTTCTTTTTTAACTTCGTTATATCTTCCATATACTGACCCGTCATCAATTTCTTCTTTTTCTATGATATGATGTTTTATTCCTGCTATAGTAAATTCTTTAATCATAATATAAACCCCCATTTATCTTGTTTAACAATATCATTATACATACTTTCTATCAAGTCATAATAGCTATTTATATGGTGAAATATATCGTGCTCTTTAGGAACATTTATATATCCTAAAATAATATTAGCTAAATCTTGATAATAAACAGTTTGATTTTGTTTTAAATAAAAAGGAAATACGTTCTCTGATATAAATTCATAAGGATCTTTTAATACATTATGAAAACGAATCTGACTTTTTCGAGGATCATAATCTCTTGAAGCTATCCATTCTAGTTTTCCTTGTAATGTAGTTATATCAATCATTAGGTAAATCTTCTTTAAGTCTAAAACATTTCATGTTAGGTTGTAAAGGGATACCATCATCAGAATAATAGAAAAATTTACATTCTGCAAAGTGATTTTTATAAAGTTTATCAAAGTTTTCAGTATAGTCAACTTTACGTTGATGATTGCCATAAGGTTTAGCTTTAAATGTTCTACCATCTGGTAACTCACAAACAAATACCATATCATCATAAAGTCTTAAACCTTGTTCAATACCTACTACTTTAAAAATATCATCCTGATAATTTTTAATTTTAATCATATCATTAGATCTTCCATTAGGTTTATAAACTTTATTTGGATCTCTAATAACCAAACCTTCCCAACCATCTTCTACATAGGTATCATGTAGTTTCTTAATATTATCCCAACCAGAAATCAATGTATGTGGTACAATTTGTATACGCAATTCCCCATATTTCCATTCTTTATCAGGATCATATACTAAGTTATATTTAGAAGCAATTTCATTGATAATACTAAGTCTATCAGAAAAAACTTTCTTACAATCTACAATATCATACCAATAAAATTGTAAAACTTCATAATCCGTAGCTACTACTTGAGTTCTAGCAACTACATTTAAATCTTGTAATGATAATCCTTTCTTATAAGCTTCTCCATCTAAAATAATACTAGGATAATCATTAAATATTTGTATTAAAGTAGGGTGAGATAATATTTCACACATAGCAGGATCATAATTCATAGCTCCTCTTGAGGCTGTGTGTAATTCTCCGTCATTACCTTTATAAATTAATACTCTTAATCCATCTATTTTTTCACTAGCATACCATTCTTTTTCATATATTTTTTGATTAGTAACTTTATCAGCTTGTTTAGCTAGCATTGGTTTAGGTACGCCTGTTTGATTCACAACAATATCACCAATGAATTCATTTAATTCTTGTTCAGTAGTATCTTCTAAAGGTTTCTCCCAAACTTTATATCCTTTATCTAGTTTTTCTTTAATAAGATGATTATATTCTAAATTACATTGTTCTTGAGCTGTTCTATTAACTTTACCCTTTTTTATTTCTAATGTTGGATGTTCTATTACTTTACCTTTGAATTGACCAGATTTCCTTGTAATTTTAAATCCGTGTAATTCATCATCCCAAAAACAATCATATAATACAATTTTAATTTTTCCAGTTGAAGTTTTACTTACTAATTGAAGCATTCTAATAGTTTTTGTTTAGCTAAATTATAATTTTTATAATAATCTAACGCCCAAGCACATTTAGAAATAGATATTCCTGTTTCATTGGATAACTTACGTGAATCTCTTTCAATTACGATCTGTACTACCGAATCCTCCATTACCTCGTTCTGTTTCATTTAATTCTTCTACTTCTATAAAATTAATCTTAGGATAAGGTATTATAACAATTTGTCCTATAGCTTTTCCGTCAATATTATACGGAGGTGTCTTTTTGTTTTCATCTCTGTTTTTAAAGCAAAATAGCATTTCTCCTCTATAATCAGAGTCTAAAACACCAACACTATTTGGAAGATAAGCATTAGTCTTTCTATTTGAACTTCGTGGAAAGATTAACATCATATACCCAGCAGGTACTTCAAATGATAAACCTGTACCATAAACCCAAGTATCAATATCTTCTTTATATTCTATACTCGTGGGATATACATCCATTCCAGCTGCTCCTGCAGTTTCATACTTTGGAATAATAGCTTCAGAACAAAGTCTTTTAATTTTTACGTCAAGCATTTTTAAATAGATAATTTGTTTTGTAAATTCAATCTAGGACTGTTTTCATAATCATCTAACCATTTATTTAATTCAATAATAGGATCTTTAAACTCTTCTCTATAAAAAGCTTTACTTATTTGTCCATTCAATTTTATAACTACTAATGGAGTTAATCTTGCAGCAACTTGACCCTTAATTCTAAATGCAATCTTACGCTCTTTATAACTCATTTCATCATAAGTATTAATAGTTATATTGTCAGATTTTATTGGAATTAAATTATTTAATTGCTTTGGATCAGAATAAACAATATTTATTTCAACCATAATATATAAAAATAGCCTTATCCTGACATTTTATCAAGATAAGGCTAGTTAAAGTATGTTAACGTTTTATTTTATCTTTATAAATATTATAACAAGATAATAAAAAATAATACTCTTCTGAGTTAATTGGATATGTAATTTGTTCATTATTATTCTTGTCACATCTTATACATGTTCTAGTAATATTAATATTGTTATAAATATCTCCTTTCCAGTATACTTGAAAATTTGGATTAGTATTAGTCAAATAAGCATTACCTAGAAGTTCAATTACCATTCTCATATAAAACTATTTTATTTTGTTTTAATGATTTTTTCACGTCTATTACTCTTTGATTTGAACTACCAACCCAAGGTTTATTAGGAGATTTTAAAGAACTAATAAATTCTCCGTCACATAACACATCAACATCTTTTAATATATGTAAATAATGTTTTTTTATAAAATTGAAAGAATATCCTGTATACACCCAAACATTTTTACGATAAAGTTGTGCTAACAATATTAATTTTGCAGTCATTTGGAGATTAGGTTTATAAAAAGGATCTCCTCCTGAAATTGTTAGTCCTTTAATATAATCTTGAGATAATTTATGTTCTACTTGTAATAAAAACTTATGATCTTTTTCTAATGATTCTTTAGTATCTTCTTTTACTTTCCAAGTTTCAGGAGAAAAACAGCCTTTACAATGATGCGGGCATCCTTGTAAAAATACTACTTCTCTTATTCCTTCACCGTTTAATAAATCGTCATCATATACTTGTATAATCATAGATTTACGCTTTTATACATTACATGTTTTTACGAAGTTTAAATTCTTTCATTTTTCCATCATTAAACTTAGTCGGGCCAAGTAATGTTTTAGAATATGAAATGTATCCATTCATACGTCTAATACCAATTGTTTCATAACTTCCACATTTTGGACAACGGTAGTTTTCTTCATCTGGTAAAGTATCGTCACCTATCCAGTGATGTCCACAACTAGTACATCTATTTTGTGCATGATTTACAGATTGATAATTACCAATTGTCATAGCATATCTAATAATACTTTTAACTCCTTCTAACATTTCATCACTTATAGATGGAATTTTAACATGACAAATTGCACCACCTTTAGACAATGGGAAAAACTCATTTTCCAACTCTATCTTTTCAATAGGAGTTATATCTGCATATACTGGTGCATGGAAAGAATTAGTAAAGAATCCTTTATCTGTAACACCTTTTACTTCACCATATTTTTTTACAAACTGTTCACAAGCTTTAGATAACCATGATTCTCCAGGAGTTCCATAAATAGCATATAATACTCCATCTTTCTTCTTAATATCTTCAACTTTTTTATTGAGATATTTCATAAATTCTTTAGCAAATTTATGATCTTTAACATAATCAGCTCCGTTATATAAAGTTTGTAATTCACTAAGGCCACCATAACCAAATGTTATAGTAGAATGTTTTAAAATAGGTTCAATAGAATCATTTGGTCCAACATATCCATCATCAAATCCGCCTTCCATAAAAGCTAATGGATTACTTGCACCACGTAATTTATTCTTTAAGTATTCGATTGTTCTTAAATGAATTTGTCTACTCATTTCAAAGTAGTAATCAAACACTTCATAAAAATCTTTATTTTCTACCTTTGACTTTTCATAAATCATTGGTAAGTTAAGAGATATAACACCTAGATTACAACGATTAATTAAAAGTTCTCCTTTATCGTTATAATCAGGAGAAAGACACGCTCTACACATATTACTCTTATATTTCTATAAGCACTGACCATATCTTCTTCTTACTAGAAGCCTTCCGCTTCGGACTAGTACTCGTCTCTAATCCTACTCCCTTACATTCATCAGGGATGGTCGATACACTTTTTTGTTTCAACAAACTTAGCACGGTCTCATCCTAAATTAGGACCTAACCGTTAGCCAGAATAATTCTGACACCCACGAGTAGTGGTTCAAAAGGTTTTAGATGAGCTGTAGTTTACGCTTACCCATCATCGTTATAATCTTCCCAGTGTTCTTATACATCTGTCCTACATATCCAGCGTCTAAACTTAGAAAATCTGGATACATGGTATCTTTAGAACATTTAGCTGCTAAATTAAATATGTCTTCACATATTCCACCAGGGCCATGTATTTTATCCTCATAAGTAAAAATTAACTTAGGAAATAACACTGGAGTCTTTCCACCAGGTTTTCCTTGTCCACCCATCCTAACTTCTAGAATTGTTTCTGAAACTAACTTAGACCATCTATCTGTTCCATGACCAAAACTAAAAGAAATAAACGGGAAATCACCCGAAATACTATTATTTTCATAATAGACTAGACTATCTCTTTATCCTATATAGGATAGATCGCACTTCCCATTATGGAGTTTCACCATAACAGTACATCCATTACGGATTAGTCGTTACACTTTTCTACTTTGTAAATATTTTTATAAACTTTATTATAATATCTATATATTTTAGTTATATTTATATTAAGAAATTTACAACATTCTGTAACAGTGTCAAATATATAAATTTCACCTGTCTATATGTTTGTAAGTTTTACTTTTCGAGCATTGCTATTCTATGCTCCATGTTTTGCGCTACATTTTTTTCTATATTCCTCATCGTTTTTCCATTTTAATTTTAACTTCTGAGAAATATTTTCTCTATATCCATCTTTTTCCTCCCATAATTGTTTTTGTATAATTGATTTTTGCTTTCTTACTACGGGGTCATCATTATACTTTTTTAAAGTATCTGATACTTTTTGTTTTCTTTCAGGATTATTTTTCCATGCTTCAGATGTATATATAGATTTCTTTAACTTATATTCAGGAGTATCAAAAACTTTTTTGTCTTCTTTTAATATTAATAGTCTATCCAATATAGTATTTAGTAGCGTTTGGATATTCTTTTTTATAGCAATAAATATAACCTTTCATATTTACATTAACATTTACAAACTAGACTTAGCACGGTATTACCATATGTTATTACACTTAGGCTTCACCGTTAGCTTATTTAAAAATAAACACCCTAGATTTCTAGGTTCACGATCTTTATTACCTTTATATTACTATAAAGGACCGCAAGTTATTTACGGCATGAGGAAACTGAATTGAAGGTGTGCTCAACACCTTGATAACCCTGTTGTATTTCACGTTTAACTTTTTGATAAGCCCAAGCATCTGCTTTTCTTGTATCAAATTTACCATTAGCATCTTTTATAATTTTAGAATATTCTGATATATAAAAGTTATAAGATTTAATACAATAGTAAGACAAATCTTCATCTACCTGTGGCCAAGTTAATCCTCCATATTGATTACCAGCAGTAACTGAAATTATATCAGAAGCAACAGCTATAGCTGCTGCAACACTACCTGGTTCTGTATAAGGCATATTCTCAAGAGTGAAACCACCTTTCATTATACGCCCTACATTTAAAAGACAACAATTATACGTCTTATATCTATCTTTCATATCATGAGGATAAATAAATCCATCCTCTACTGCTTGTCTTTCTTCTTCAGTTAAGAAAAAGCGCATATATGCTTCTTTTAAAAATTCCCCATGAGCTAGAACTGCCTTTGTAGAAACTAATTGAGAATTACAGTTTGCATTAGACCGATCTGGTTCCATGTCTAATTCAGTTGTTTTATTAATAACTGCTTCCCAAATTTCTTTAGCATTTTCTTTATAATTACGATAAGAACGATAAGCTTCTGCTACTTTTGGTAAGTTACATTCATCAAGAGCACATTCAACTAAATTATGTAATGATTTAACTGGAGTATTTCCGTCAGGTAGTTTTTCATATACATAATTAGAAACAGCACGATGATCATCCTGTGTTAATTTTACAAAAACTCTTTCAGCACTTTTATCAATTGCTTTCCAAATTTTCTCTGGATTAAAATCAACAAGTTTACCAACCTTGTTAATTATAAAAACTGTCTTTTTTTTCAATTTATTTTTATCTTCCATAGTATAATAAATTTATAAGTTTGAAATATAAAGATAATCTTTTTATTTTAAATAAACAAATAAAATTATTATAAACTAAGAATATTAGTTAAAAGTTTAGTTTTAATAATTAAGTTTACTGGATCTTTCTTGTTTTCATATAAAATAGTTGAAAATGCTGATATTAGCTCATAATTTACACAATCAACCCCTAATGACTTAAAGAAGAATGACTTAGAATCCTCGAACAAACTTTTATATCCGTTAATAATATCATTAGTTGCAATTTTTACTTTTCCATATTCACTATTTGAAAAGAAATTAATAGCAAATCTAATCCATTGTCCTAATCGATAATTAACTTCATCGTTTGTTGCTTTCCATGATACTTGTTTAAGTGTATCAATCCATTTATAATTAAGTTCTTTTTGTAGCAATTGTTCAACAGGATTATAATTAATTGTTCTTTCTGGTTCTAAATCCTGACTATTAATAAAAGTATCATTGTTTAATAACAGGCATCCTGTGTCATTTCTTTTCCACGCTTTATAAAAACGTACTACAGGTTTACGCGCATCAAGAGCATATGTAAATCCTATTACTTCACTTATATCATTATCACTTGGGAGAATTGCTTCAACATGAACTTTATTATAAATCATATTCTCACTTCCATCAGGATTAATAGAAACTTGTCCTACTGGAATTGCTTCATATATAAAGTCATCTGTATATTTACTCATTCTTTCTATGAATGGAGTAATATATGCTTCTGTAGAAAAAAAATCATTATTTTTTATTCTTGTTTTTTGTCCTAACAATAGGTCTTTTAGTTCCACAAATATTTGGTTTTACATTAGTATTTACTAATCTATTATTAATAAAACCATCTATTAAACTATTTAATCTTGCTGTCTCCCTATGAGTAAATTTTACTTCTTCTATTTCACAATATTCATCACCACTACGGAATACAATAAAAGCATCTTTATCCTGATGATAAAATACTCTAATTTTTTCATTTCCTGCACATAGAGAAACCTCATTACATTTCTTATCGACTTGAATATTTAATCCTTTATTAAGTACTGGAAGTGCTTCAATAAACCTTTTAAGCTTTTTTCTTTGTGATTTTCTGCTCATAATAATCTATTTCTTTTATTTCATAATAATCTTTTATAAAAAAGTCATATACTTGTTCTGCTCTTTCTAATTGTTTTATCGTATACTCTTTAGTAACATTAGTATAAATGTCTAAAATTATATTATCGACATCCGAATCATAATTATTATTTATAGCAGAATCACATAATTTATACCATGTTTCTCTTGAGATTAAAGCAGGTTCTATTTTAGTCTGAACATCTTTAAGAGTATTAAAGTCAAATGATACTCCTATAATAGATTCAGAAATATTACCATCATCTTCTGTAACATGTATAAGAGCATATATTTTTTTATTTACCATTATTAAATATATTATTCATTATATCTCGTAAGTTAATACTTTCATTTATACTATTTTGATGTACAACAAACTTATCATCAATTTTAAAATTATCAGCAATAGTTCTTGGACTAAAATTTTCTAAAAATAATAATAACTTGTCTTTATACTTATTAATTATTTCTAAATTCTCATCAACATTTATATAATCAAAATATTTTTCTGATGCTATGATTATTATTTTATTTGTCGGATTTAATAAATAATAACATAATCCTTGAACTATTTGTTTCTGATAATCATATCCATAAGCTAAAGTATATTTTAACTCAAAAATACAATGTTTATTTTTATAATATAGAATCCCGTCAGGAATTCCTTTCTTATATTTACTACTTGTTAAATGTTTATGTGTAAATTTTATTCTTTTTAAATGTTTCTTAAAAAATGATTCAAATTCTATTTGTAATAGTTTTTCATTTTGTTTTGTCTTGCTATTAAAACTAATAATTCCTTTATAAAAATAATTCATATTAAAACTATTCGGATTTAAAGATCCTACTCATTTTATATTACGTAAGAATGATCTAAAAAAGTAAAGGAGACTACTCCTAAGAATAGTCTCCTTAATGTAAGAATAAAAATAAAATTTTATATGAATTAGTTCTTAATACCAAATACTTTCCAAGAACCAGCGTGAGCGCCCTTAGATGGAGCATATGAAGCCGTAAATGCTACATTCTCACCCTTTCTAACTTGCTTTGTATAAAGACAAGTCAAAGTCCCATGAAAACCATTTGTTATAATTTCTTTAGCAAGTTCCTTAGCCTTCTGCTTTGTACCTTCAACCTCTCCAAGGATTGCACCAGTCTCATTATCAACCAACTGATAAACAGTTACATACTGACGTTTACCTTGCTCGTTTTTCTTATCAACGATGCTATAAGGACGCTCACGTGTATCAGCCACAGCGCTGTCAATTGTAATAGCAAAACCAACACCAGGAACGTTCTTAGACTTGCTAGCAAGATAATCAATCATAAACTGCTTCTCGTCAGCAGAGGTAAATCCATTAACTTGCTTTGCCTTCCAAGCCTTCCAAGAAGGTGTTGCATCACCCATAATACTAAAAGGAGCCTTTGCCATAGCCTCATCCTTATTCACACCAGTTACTTCAACAATTTCAAAATTCAAAAAATTAGCCATAATTCAATAAACATTAATTCATATTAACATAAATAATCTAAACAATATATGATATATGTTATACCTAACATATAATACTTATCTATAAATCATTACTATTTAAGTAACAATGTAAATATATTAATAAAAAGTCTATAACCAAAATAAAAATTGAACATTTTTACTTAAAAAATAAACTTTTCTATATATCAAGTTTATTGAACTATCTTTGTTCTTTAAAAAGGTAAAATATTGTTAAATATTTGTTTAACCTTTATAATAATCTCTTTACTATCTATACCAAATGTTGGAAATTCAGTACACCCATATGAAAAATCATCACACATTATTGACAATCCCATTAAACTTCTTTCTGGAAGATTTAGTCCTTCCGTTAATTTCTTAATGATTTGCCAATGTGTGACACCTGGAGACTTTTGTTTAGCTTTATAAGTTAAATAACATATTAACGAGATAAGCAAAAATTTATCTTGGATTTTTTTAGATATATATCCTAAAGAGAAATTCTTATCATAACATTCTTGCATCTCAGCATATGTCATTCCGTTTATAATATTTGAATCATTCATAACCATATTTTTTATAATAGCAAACTTGACGAAGGAGAGTTTTTACTTGATCAAATCCTTCTTTATATAACTTATCTGTCATAGGAACAGTTGTTGTATAATAAGGATCTATTGTAGATACTACTAAGAAATTACCTTTTACTGTAGGATTATCCATCTTATAAAACTTCTTAGCACATAATGTTAATAAAAAACTATACAGTGCTATTTCACGATTATAAGAATACATTTGAATAACATCACGAAATTGTCTTGTATCTTTTATAGTAGTTTTAACATCATTAACAGTAATAGTATTAGATGTAGTATCTATTGTATAGTTATCAAGTTTTGACTTTAATTTAATTATAAATTCTTCATTATTATCAAAACAAACTTTCACATCAAGTAAAATAGCTTGTTCACATTCTGAAATACTATAATTTCCCATTAAGTCCCTAGGATGTAATAAATCCATTACATACGGATTATTATGTAATGCATTAACACATCCATTAACTATACTTAAAGTTTTTTCATCAGCATATTCTATAGTTTTATCAGTGTGATGTTCGGATTCATATTTTTCACGATTTTTCCAGTAGTTTAAACAAGTATCTCTAACATAATTACATTTCTCAAGATTCATTTTATCTCGATAGTAATCAATTTTATTTGAAGCCTTTATAATATCATCATCAGATACATGTTTATTTCTTACATAAAATTCATATAAGAAATCAGCCATTGCTCCTAATTTTGCAGTAGGTTTTCCTATATAAGGAGCTAGTTCAAATAGTTCTGGTTGTAATGTACATTCGTGTACTAAACTTCCTGTGAAAAAGCTAGGGTTAAATCCAATTTGCGCACCAAATCCTTCAAAGAAAGCTTTAGGTCCTTGTTTTTGTAACAATCCAAGTCTGCTATTACTTATATAATCTGAATATTTATCAGAAAAATATTCACTATCACTAATCTTCTGTAATCTTAGTGATTCCATTATTGGATATAGAGTAATATTATCTGTTCTTATTTCGTTCATCTATTAATTTATCAAATTCAACAACAACTTCCATCATCTCATCTGGAAGTTTTTCTTCAAAAAAGTTTATACTTTCTGGAGTCATTTCTTTAAAATGAGCGTAAGCAATGCCTCCTGCCATAGCAGCTAAAGTATCAGAATCACCTCCCATAGAAATAGCTTTCTTTATACAGTCTTCGTAAGATTCTGCAGCATTAAAACATAATAAAGCTATCGGAACTGATTGTTGACAAGAAACTTGAAATGTATAATCAGGACGTATTTCATCTAATATATCTCTAGGTTCAAGTCTGTTATAAGTTTCATAAGTATAATAATACCAAGGATAGTAGTCTCCTAAGATACTTGTTCCAGGAATCCATTGGTCATAATCATTATACATTTTAAAAACACTTTCAGCAATTGCCTGTGCTCCACGAATACCTTCTATGTGTGCATGAGAATTCATACAAGATTGTTGTGCAAGAATTCTAGCATCCACAACATCTTTAGCAAAATATCCAATTGGAGATACTCTCATAGCTGAACCATTTCCATAAGAATTACTAAGATAAAAATCATCAGACATAAACCACTGTTTAAAATTAGCTCCATATCCGACATTAGGATATTTTCTACACCATTTCTTTAAATATGGAGAGAAATCATACATATTTTCATCTAAAGGATGTAAAAGAGCATCGGCTATAGCAATAGTACAAACAGTATCATCAGTAAAATTATTATAGTCACTATAAATATTTACTAAATTAGGTTTCTTTACTCTATTCCATTCATATGAACTCCCTGCAATATCCCCTAAAATAGCACCTGCTAGTCTATACTTCATAAATTTATGTATTTATCGAAAAACTTTTTTCTAATTGGTATATTATTTTCTTCTAATTGACTTTTTAAATCATTAATTATATTATATAAGTTTAGATCCTTAATAACACATTTGTCTAAAAAATCTTTTATACTATCATATAAATCATTAATTGACTGACAACTTGTTACAACTTCTTTTTTATAAGTTATAATACAATCATAATCAAACTCAATATCATCTTCCATAATAACAATATTAACAGTAAATGTGTTGTTATAAGGAGTTAATTTATCTTGACTTTATCGTCTTTTAGATTTATATAATAACAATTTTTATTGGTACTAAACTAATTTTCTCAATTTGAGGATAACCATCTCCATCCTCACAAATTGTGTAATAAAGTTTCATCTTTTAAAATTTTTATTATAAATATACTCAATTTCTCTATACTTTAAAGAGAATATCCTCAGAGGAGTTTTATATTCTTGGTTCCAAGGAGAATCAATTAACAAACAAGGTATACCTTTAGAATTTATTTCAATAAAATTTGAAACTGAATCATCAATGTATACATCAATTTTTCCTTTAAGGACTTTACTCTTTGGCATAAATTGACAAAAAAGCTGATAAAATGGGATATTAGTCGATATTCCCACTTTATCAGCTAAATATTTTTTAGACCATGACTTTGGATGACACCTTTTACTACATATTAATTCTGGAGTAAAATCTGGTTTATTTATCACAGGAAGATTCATCCAAAAATCATAATCTTTTCGTAACACATTAAATACATTCTTAGTAATTTCAATATCATTCTTCGGGGTTCCAAATCTTTCTAAGTATGGACCCATAAAATCTACTACAGTATTATCAATGTCAATTCCAATTCTCATACAAATATTGCAGCAAACTCATTAAATTCAGCACTCTCATCTTCTTCAACTGCGTTATTAAAACGCTGATCCATACCATTAAAGTTAAAAACTTTACCCACAAAATTTGGTTTTACTAAAAACTTTTCCATAATCTTAAATTGTTTCTATATCTTCAATATTTCCTATTAGAATATTATATTCTTTTAATAAATGTTTTTTCATTTCATTATAATTTAAAGGAAGTTCTTCCTCTAAATCATATTCATTTTCAATATACTGTCTTATTTTATCTTGAACTTCTTTAAGAGAGTGTCCTTCGAATCGTTCTAACCAACAATTAGGATCCTCTATGTCAGCAAAAGTAACTAAATAACTATTATTCATTTATTTTTTTATAAGTAGACAATAATTCATAGAAAAAATCTAAATCTATCATAGCTATACTTCCAGGAGAATTTGAACCATCATTAGTTGCTTTTTTCCAAATAACAGTAAATGGTTTATCTTTATAAGGACATTCATTTCTAATTCCAAAATAATTCGGAGTATTTAATAAATATTTACATTGAATATTTGTAGGAAGCATTTTATTTTCATCTACTATATCAATTTTTTGATTATCTAATTTAGTAGATTCATTTCTAGTAGTCATACATCCTGTATATCCAATATTTTTCAAAGCATTAACTACTTCTAATTCAAATCTATTTCCTTTATTTTTAGATTTTTTTGCTAAATAATGTCTTTTAGTATGTTCATCTAACCATTCACATTTGTGTTTATCTTTTCCTATACTGCCACTATTACATCTAATTTTTATAGAAGCAATAGATAACCCAGTATCCTTAGAAGCTTCTTCTATAGAATTGTAAGTTTTTGAATTTCCACTTTTGTCAGTTACCCGACAAGAAGTATTAAGATTTTTCTATTTTTTAGCCATTACTATCCAATTTTAAAAGATATTTGCATTTCTTTATCTCTTAATATTTTGTTACGAGTTGTAATATCTCCCTTCCAAAATATTTGAGGATTAATTATAAACACTCCATTAGAACCTGTAATTAAATTAGCATTTTTTAGTAATCTAATATTGTTAGCTAAATTAGTAGAAGAAATGTTTAATGTTTCACATAATTCTTTACGAATAGCTGTAGGTAATAATACTTTACCTGTATTAAATTCTGCATGTTCACAAAACCACATTAGAAGATTTTTAGCAGTATTACTTTTCAATCCTAATTGTGTTGAAAAATGTCCTAAAAAAGTCATATAAAATTGATCAGGAGAAATTTTATAAGTAAATGTTTTCTCTATCTCAATTTCTTGGACTTCACCCGTTTCAGGATTAACGTACTCTTTAGTAAATACCTAATTAAATTTTGCCATAAATAAAATTCATTTTTAAAATTAATACTTAGGTAAAGTTAATCATAAATATTCATTTTTCCAAATAATTTTATTCATTTTTTATTGAATTATTCTAATGTATACGTGAATCCTTCACATGTATATATGAAGAATAGTCTAATGTACATGAATCTAATACTGACATACAAACTATAAATAATAAGTTTATATGTACATAAAGTCTTAATTTTTAGGTTCTGGTAGCAAATCCTATATATAATATATTTAGTGCGTAATCAAAATAATTTTCAAAAAATTTACTATGAAGTGGTCCAAATTTACTATGGTCTGGTCCACAGTTACTATCTAACTAGACTTAATATATAGACTTATATAACTAGACTTAATGGCTATCAAAAAAATCTTTCATCTTTTTTAAATACCTAGGTATCTGATTTCTAACAAATCTCAACCCATATTTTGCAACACAATCTGAAAGATCTTTTGCAGTATTAGCTGGGTTTATAAAATATGCATATTGAGGATACATCTTTCTAATTTTTTGTAAATTAGTTACTCCAGCATAATCTCTATCCCAATAAAATACTATGTATTTAAATCTGCTGTGTAAATGATCCATCATTTTTTGAGAGGGAATAATAGTTTCACTATTTGGTGCAACAGCTGGAATATTCAATCTATTAAAAACCATACAATCCTTTAAACTTTTTGTAAATATAAGTAAAGGACCACTTTCTGGAAGTTGTTTAAATCCTTGTAATACTTTAGAATCTAAGTTATTTAGAAATCTTCTTTCTTTTCTAAATGGCATATATATTTTCCATAATTCTTTACCATTCTTTTTCCCAAAATAATATCCATAAACAGGATTATTTTTTGTAGAGGTTATAATTATTTTACCATTTAGAAAGACATACTTACAAGAATATACGTTGTACTTTTTAAGAATAGTTTTATCTATTCCAAAACTACCCCACCATGAAAGTTCTTCTTCTGTGAAATCTTTTTTTTCTATTTGTATAATAGTATCTTCTTTCTTCTCGAATTTAACTTTAGAAATTTTTATAGGAACTTTACTTACTTTAATATCATCATGTTTGATTAAATTAAAATCTTCAGCGATTTTTCTTAAAGCTTGATGATAGTTCAAATTATAAATAGCCATAACTACATTTACAAATGTAAAATGAGAATTATCACCAAAGTCTTTATATATCAAATCTCCATTTTTATTTCTATAAAAACTACATGTAGGTTTATTGTCTTTTCTAATTGTACTACAAAATAATCGTTTAGTTACTGGAACACCTAAATAGTATTCAAAATAAGTCTCCTCAGAATAATTATTAAGTAGAAATTCTTTAGTTATCTCTTGTTCAAATTCAAAATTAAGCATATTATTCTTTATTTATTATAAGAACAAAGATAATTATAATATGTCAAAAAACAAAGAAAGAAATCCTCTTTTTAAGAGAAATTTCTTTCTTTTTTAGATATTAGTCGATAAGTGAAGAAAGATCCAATCCTTCTACCTTATCTTCTTCTGGCACGTTATCAGGCATATTTGTAGGTTTTGCATTAAGAAATTCAGCTCTCTTACCTTCTTCATAAGGCGTAAAGAACAGATTATTTCCTATGAAATTATCACTAACAAATAACTCTCCTTGTTTATTCACAGCTACAAACTTAGGAAGCACTGCTTCAACAGTACCATCCTGTCTTGTCTTACCAATTAATTTCAAATTAGTTTTAGTTCCCTTCTTAGAATCTGTAATAGCAATCAAAGCTTTACACATATCTTCAAAGCCTTTAAACTTACTACTCATTTCTTGCATCTTCTTAAATCCGTCTGGATTAATTACAGTTGCAACTTGAGCAATCAAAGTCTTTGTACGTTCCCAACTAGAAGGAACTTCATATTCATGTCCCTGAGCATTTTGAAACTTAGGCCTTTCACCATCCTTATCAGGATTAGGAAAGAAAATAGTTTCAGTATAATATCCATCTTCTCCCTCAAAATTAATTTTAAGAGTTTTAAAATGTTGTGAAGGATCTTTCTTCAGTTATGTTATCGTTAAGTTTTTTATCTTAACTTCTATAGTTTCTTAATTTACTATAGCCCAGCGTACCTTTTCATCCACTTATTTCAGTTGGGATGGAGAACACTCTTGGAGATATTATATTCTACTAGAAGTAGTTTCAATCTCTACGCGTTACGGTGATTAATCATATTATTGATTAATTTACCTCGGGATCAACATCACAGCTTTCCCCGATTTTGCTCTCTAATACTTTATATGATTCCTCATATAAACGGCAATATTTAGTTCTTACCATCAAATTCTGCTATTTCACATCCATTAAATGTTACAGGATAAATTCCCCAAGGTTGAAGTCTCTTTTTACTTGTTGATACAGAAGGAGTATTACTAATATTAAAATCAAACATATTTAAATAAATTTTTTACAGTCTTTTCATATAATCTATTATTATTTGTTAATCTATTAGAAATTTAAATCAAAATCAATACCATGTACTTCTGTTTTGTCTTCTTCTAATTCTAATATTTCAGACAAATCTATTTCATTAGGTATTTCTAAATTCTTATCCTCAATAGGATTTTCAGCAGGCTTGTCACCTTTCAATACAAATAGTCCTTCTTTTACAGGATGAAGTTCTATTTCAAATATTTTACCTTTCTCTGCAAGTCTAGCGTTGTTATTTCCACTATATCTTACAGTATTAGATTTAGTTAATTTATTTCCAGTTCCTGGTGTACCAAATGCTTCATCAGTACCTATTATAGGAGTTCCGTTAGCTTCAAACTTAATATCAAGTCTCATATCTGGTTTAACTTGCATAAGTTCTATTGCTTTAGAATTTAAAGTATATTTAGAATCATCAAGTATCAATTGAGGAACGTTAGCTTCTTCAACAGGTTCCTTTCTTTTAATACTTCTTGTTCTATTTTGTACTGGAAGAGTTTTTGACTCTCCAGTACTTTTATTTACTACTTCAAATTCTTGAGTATCAGTATCAATAGTTATATAAAAACTTAATTTCATAGGCTAGGATAAATACGATTCCAATGTGATGTAAATGTTCCATCTTCATTTCTTTCAGCAACTATAATATCTTGATTTGCTAAATGCTCAGGTCTTGCACCTGCAGTTGCTTCTCCATTAGTCTGGAAATTTATACACAAATTACTATCCTTATCTCTATGTATGAATCCGATAGCATCTGATTTAGCACTTAATATACGTCCAGTTTTACCTGTAAGATCAAAATCTTTGATGTTACCTACTTCTATTCCATCTGCGGATACCAAAGCTTTATCTTTAACATGTCCTACTATAATTACATTAGTGGTAACTTCTGCAACCATGTCTATAAGTTTTTCAATTGCTTGTCTTAGAAATCCATATCCTGCACCATGTGCTATAGTTAATACATCTTTAGTAATCATATCTCCAATACCTGCAGGTGTTTTTTTGTATAGAGCTAAAGCTAATGGTTTTGCCATTTCTTCTAATGCAGTTACTGTATCAATAGTAATAAATTTATATGGACATCCTGCTTCTTTAATAGCTTTACATACCTCTTGGAGCTCTTTAACATCATGTATCTTTATTTTTAAAGCTTCTACGTAATCAGAACCATTCTCTAAATCAAGAATTAAGTTATTCTCTAGCGTAGAAAGTAATGATGTCTTGCCAATTTTTGGCACGCCATATATAATTAAATTTTTAGGATCTTGTGTAAACTTAGGTAACTTAACTTTAGGTAATTGTATTGCCATATAATTATAAAGTAAAATTAATATTATTTTCAGTATTATCTTCTTCTCTATAATTATCTAAATTAATTAACCAATCTGAATTTTGATATTTTCCATAATCATATATATTATCTGGTCTTGGAAGCTCTGCAAAAAAACCTATTTTGCCATAAAAAGCACAACAATCTTCTACATCTGCTTCACCATATCTGTTTTTGAGTACTGTAATTACTCTAAAATTACTTTCTAACTGTTTTATATCATATCCTCGATATGAAGACAGCTTTTCTCTAAATGGATTGAAAATAGATACAATAATCTCTGAATCTTGGGCCGGCGCACCTGAATCCTTTGTATCATTAATTGTTAAATTGGATAATCCTTCTCTTCTTCTATCCATAGATGAAGATTCTCTATTTGCTTGCATAATAACAAGCGGAGAAATCTTACATCTATTTCTAAGAGTAACTAAATAAGAAGAAATTAAATCCATTTCTTGTTTTAAGGTACGACCATTTTTCGGTCTTACTAAAGACAAATGATCAATAACAACTAAAGTAACCACATCAGGATCATTGGGAATATATATTTTTCTGTTCCCTTCTTCTTTGAAAGTTCCATATTTTCCCATTTCACTAAGCAAAGAAGAATATAATATATCTGCATCTAGACCTTTGTCAAATATTGTAATTATATTTTCTAGCTCATGTAACCAAGGAATACATTTTTCAACATAATAATAATATTCATCGGATAAAGAGTAATTTCTTTTTCTAGATAATAGTTCTTTTACAGAAATTTCTACACCATACTTTTCAAATATATACATACTTAAAAGTTTAGCAAAAATCATTTCTGCAGACATTTCTAGACTATAATAAATAACTCTAAATTTACCATCTGTTAAATGTTCCTTAGCAGGATTGTAGATATAGGAAAATAAAGCCAATGTGGTTTTTGCACAACCACTGGGACCAAAAAGAAGAGTATAATTTTGTTGAGTAACTCCGTCTATTATGGATTCTAGTTTTGATAAACCCATTGAATATCCTTGATTACATCCTTCTCTTCCTTTATTTATTTGTTCTATTAATGAATCAGAAATCATAGCATTTTAATTGTATCAAAATTAATATTGCCTTGATCTCCTTTCTTTAATGCTTCAATATCTTCCCAACGTCTATCAATTACATAACTAGCAATAGTACAGTTTATTATTGTGGTATTTTCAGAAGCCCATTTAGTTATTTCTATAATATGATTATGTAATTCAGGATTATATTTTATTGTTTTACCATAAAATCTAAAGAAATCTTCTAAAGAATCAAATTTCTTAGAAACAGTTCTCAATGGGACTGTACAGCCTTGTATTACTGTAAATCGAGGATATACCTCAAATAGTTCTTTTCCGAGTTCAAAAGATGCTTTATGATATTTCTTTATAAAATTCTGGTTAAACATGACTTCTTCAGGTTTAAACTGATCACCAGGTTTTGGAATTTTATAATCCTTTAAAATTAATCCTTTATTTTGTAAACTACTTAATAGAGAAATCACATCTGTATTAGTAATTTTACATAAATTTAAATATTTCGCAATATATTGTATATCATCTTCGTACATTAATATAGTACGAATCAAATATAATTCATTAGGAGTGAGCTTACACTCTAACATTAGAGAAATCTCCTCGTCAATTCGCATTTCTTTGCCAGTACACAATTTTAATTATATTGGCAAATCTACTCTACGTGTTCAATGTGTTATAACGTATACTTACTTAAAAATTCTTTTTTCAATTCCATCCAACGTTTCAATATTTCTTTACGATTATATTTTTCTTTTTCAAATGGAATTTCATGTCTTCTAATCTTATCTAAGATTAAAAACTCTAACATGCGTTCTTTAATCATTAAAATCTATAATTAAATTTTGAAATTGGTCTTTTATAAGTTTCATAAGGTTCCCCTTTTAAAACTTTTAATAAGTTATCAACATCAATTGTAATAAATGGTCTATCCTTGTGTGATGATGCAAACCATTTTGTTTCTTGTGTATCGTTTATTACCAAGTTAAATATTTCTGCTTCTTTATTTTCTTCTGCACGAATTACTCTACCTAATCTTTGTTTAGATTTAGTAGAACTAGAATCCATTCCTAAAATAATAGCAACATTTAATCCTGGACAATCAAGCTTACCGCTATAGCTTTCGCTACTGTGGTCTGGACTATGTTTTCATCCTACAATAGGATGCACCTGCATCTAGCCTCTCGGGCTGTAGCATTACCTACTATGCCTCCTCAAGTTGCCATATATTTTTTCAAATACTTAGGGTTCGAGGATATTCAGGTGTTATAATATTATAGATTACTCTATAACACGGCCTATTTAATAAACTTAATGTAAGTATTTTTCTCAGCTAACCTTCATTTAACTTAGCACAAGAATGAAGAACTCCCTTTTCTTTTTTGGCAAATTCTTCTAGAGATAATCGTCCTTTTTTCTTAGATGTTTTTCCTGTATAAACATATCCGTCCATTCCAATAGACTCTGCCATTCTAGTATTATTAGAAAAAGTAATAATTTTAGAATTAGGTCTATTTTCTATTATCAATCTTGCTACTTCTATTTTCTTAGAGTGATTATTAATGAAATTCTTTTTAGCAGTCATGGCTCTCATAAAACCCATCGCATGAAAGTTAACAGATTTAAAATATTCAGTCCATCGAGATTTGTCTTTACACATTTCATTTGCGTACTGTTTTCTATTTTCAAATCCATTTTTACCTAACATGCTCATAACTGTTTCAAAAGAGAATCCAAAAAACTCAAAATGTTGAATGAATTCTTTATTTATTTCTCTATATTCATCAATATTATCTACATCTAACAATACTTGATATTCATTATAATTAGATACCCATCCATTAATTAATGCTTCTTGAACAGATACTCTTTCAACAATTGGGCAGTACTTTTGAATTAATTGATGTCTGCCATCAAGTCTTTCAAAAGTACCAGTTAATCCTAGAATTAGTTTATAATGTACACATTCAAATACCTTTTTAAAAAGATTTGAAGCATACCTATGTTCTTCATCTAAGATTAACATGTCAATATCCCATTGTTTGTTTACAACACTATTAATTACCTCTACTTGAACAAATGGTAAATCCCATTCTACTAAAAGTTTAAGCCATTGATCTTTTAAAGCAGTTGTAGGGACTACTACTAACATATTAAATTGAGGAAATTTACTTTGTATCTTTTTCATACAAAGTATTCCTACCCGGGTCTTCGATTATGTTATCGTTAAGTTTTTTATCTTAACTTCTTATTATTTCTAATAAGTCCCGCGTACCTTTTCATCCGTTCTGGATGTCGGACACTCTTGGAGAGATTATATTCTACTCAGTAGGCTCACTCTCTACGCTGTACAATGATCCAATTCTATTACAAATTGAATTTATCTCGGGATGTTCTTTAACAAGATTTTCCCCGATTTTGCCCGATAATAATTCTGCAAATTCCTTTGCAAAACGGCTATTCCTAACCAAATCCCGTACAAGCTTCAATAGAAGCTACACCTTTCGCTTCTAACCATTTATTAACACATATTTTTTGTCTTAAATCCCTAGACGTAGGTTCCATTAATTAACAGTGTTCGTATTAAACGTAGATTTTAAATTATCGGGCAGCACATCATCTAAATTAAGGCCTCTAGCTTTTGATACAAGATTTAATTCTCGGATCTTTTCCAGCCACATCTCAGCGTTGTTGGCACACGAGTCCTCGAGCCTGAACAAGACTTTATTACGCAATACCAACAACTGATCTGTGGTTAGATCTGAAAATCTACAACTTTTCAGTTTAAGCATTGCTCTAAGTTCGTTATAATTAAGTCCATTTGGATCAATCTTCATACGAACATTATTCTTTAATTGTAGTCTCTCTCTTACTACATCTAAACGATCCTTTGTTTTACCAGTTTCTGGGTCTTTTTCAGATAAATCCCTTAATTCATCTGGGTCAAACCAAACTCCAAGACTTAAAATAAAGTTTAATGTAATAGGCTTCTTAATGTTTCGACCCAAATTGTCCAAACAGCCATCCATTACCATACCAATACTCAAACGAGAGAATTCGTCTGGTACATTATCAATTATAGCAGAAATAGGCGTATCATAATAAGAAGATTGTGGTATTTCAGCAGTATTCCTACTAAGCCACTTACGCATATCTTGCAAATATTGAAAACGCAAATATCTAGATCTGGAAGGATCACTTAAATAAGTATTCTCCAAATATCTAAGATACAATTCAGTATTACATTTTTCTCTATCTTCTTGAATTCGTTCAATTAGAACAAATCGTCCTGGGTTAAGAGGATCGGTACTATACAACATAGATATACAGTGATTAAGAAATCCTTTTAGTTGATCATCTGTTGCATCTACTAAACGAATTTCACGTTGAATTTTCTGACCTCCAATATCTTCTTTAGGTCCTTTCCATATAAAAGAATTTATATCATTATTCTTTACCTCCAACGCTGCTGTATACTTGTCCTTTAAACTTGTCATATTAAAAATAAAAATTATAAAAAAAATTCATTGGTGGACTCTTCCGTTTGTGGAATAAATTTATAAAAAATAACATCATCATATTTAAATTTATTCATTTTAACTCCGTCCCACCATTGATCTATACCTGCTTCAACACATGAATATTTAACGAATCCTATATCTCCTAAATTGATTAAAACAGAATTCCAATTAGGATAACGGACACACATTAAATATTCATCGTGTTGTTGATCTAATTTCTTAAATACATAAGTAGTATAACCTTCTACGTCTGTATTACTCGCAATCAATTTACCTAAAATAGTTTCAAACTTCATTAGTGAACTTTATACAACCATATTTAGCAAAATCTACATTTAAAATATCAAAATCATCCCTACATGGGAACAGTTTACAATCCTTACATGTACGTTCAGGAAATTGATATTTTACTCCATATTCATCAAAATTAAAAGTATTTTTCATTTACAAATAGCGATTATTCCAATTATTGCTGCAATAGACGCAACACCTCCTATAAAAAAGTTTTTGATTCTATTCCTTTTCTTACTTTTCTGTAAAGACTTATTTAAATTGTTGATTGAATCTTGTTTAGATACAAGAGCATCATTATAAACAATAAGTTGTTTCACACGTAATGAGTCTACAGTTAAGTAATTTCTATGAATATTCTCTAGATAATCTATTTGTTTTTGATATTCTTTATTTTGATTTAATAATTTATTATGCTCTAAAAAAACTATATTAGTTTGTTTTAATTGAGTCGCAGTAATTGTTACTAAAGAGTCCTCTTGCTTCTTGTTCTTTAAGATAGTTTGTGAAAAACAAAATATCGTTGGTAACAGACTCATTACTAATACGAATATACTCTTTTTTATATTCATCATCAATATTATTTACAACAGCTTTACTTTTGTTAATAGATTTTAACAAACTGTCATTTTTAATATATATAGTATCTATTACAGTATTAATTGAATCTATTATCTCTATTTTAGGTGAAGTTTTTAGTTTAGTTATACGTTTATTTAAAATAAAACAATATACTCCTAAACTAATAGATATAAGAATTAATATAGTATTAAACCATTTTTTATACATTAATTAGTTGTCGTAGATTATTCAAATCTTCTTTAGAAAGCTTTCTTAGTTCATTAAGAAGATTCTTTTGATTGTTATTTAGATTATTTTCTATATTTTTTAATTCATCTAGTTTTTGATATTCCTTTTGCATTTGCAAATATCCAGAAATATGACTAGCTGGGTTCTTCTTAAAATATTCAATTTCTTGATCAATAAGAGTATTTACCAATTTAGTACTTACCATTCCAGCAGCAGTTACAAACATTCTAAGGTTTGATTTCTTAGCATGGTTTATAGCAATGTTGACGCCCTTTTCCTCATCAAATTCATCATCTTTATGACAAATAGATACTCCTATACTAATCATTCGCTTAAAATCACTATGCTTTGAACTTATAGCTACTACTACAAACTTACGTTCAATTCCTTCAAAATCAATAAATGAATCTACTTTATAATCAATTATTTCTTTTTTCATAATTATTTTCTATTAAATATTTTTCTGGAGCACCAACTAATGTAATCTCTGTACATATAATTTCACCAGAATCTAATTTTTTATACTTAGGAGATTTAATTTCTTTATATTCTTTAGTATAAACAAAACGAGTGCCAACAAATTCAAATCTGTTAGCACTCATTTTATTTACTTCTATTTCATAAATATAACTATTCGTTTTGTATAACTCTTTACCAGTACCAGAATGGTAATACTCCAGGTTTGTATGTTTTTCCATTCCAAGAATACTTTAGAATATTATTCAATCCATACTTATTAAGTATGTGTTTAATATCAGATTGTCCACACTTTATAGAATAAGTGGGACCTTTTTTAATATATAGTATAAGCTTATCATATACAGGAATAGTTGCTTCTTCGGGAATACTACCAAACATCTTATCATGTTTATGACGAAGTCTAAGCTTTTTTAGTTCTTGCTTTTCTTTAGGTGTTTTTGTCCAAACTGAAGGATCTCTAGGTGTTGCGTTCCTAGGATGTATTCCTAAATATATACAAAGTTCTTCATTTTTAAGATCCAAGTATTCAATATCATTATTCTTTTTCATGCGTGTATCATTTTACAAATTAAACATTTATAAATCCTATTTTCTCTATCATAAATACAATGATTAGTTATTCTACCACATTTTTTACAAAATATTCTTTTAATAATAGGATAGATTTGTTTATTCATTATTAACTAAGTTTATAGTATATATTGAATTTTTTGTATAAATTTTATCACCTTCAATTTTTTCTATTAAAGAAGTATGAAACCATGAATCATCTCCTTCAATTAAAATATATGGACTTATTTTTGTTAAGATTCCTTTTTTTTCATAACCTTCATTTATATTATTAGGATGATTTCCTTTAAATTTAAGGTCTGAAATCTTCTTGAGTATTACATCTTTGTTAATAAATTCCTTTATGTCCATAATTTTATCGTACTTTTACAGATCCTGGTCTTGTGTTTGCGGCTTGTTCTTTTTGTGGAAGTTTATCAAACCACAATTTTCTCATTTCAAGGTAAGCTAGTTTCTTCTTATACTTCATAATTTTAATCATTATCATCGCAATGTTCTGCCCAGTATTCATCATATTCTTCTAATGACTTAACATTACAATCAGGTTCATAAATATGTATATCATCTAAACTCTTTAACATTGTATCAAATTCTTGATCATTCATATACTTTGAGTAGCTAATACTGCTAATTTATCAGCAATGTTATTAAACTTATTATTAATATTGTTACTATTTTCATGTCCTTTTACCCAAATAAATTTAATGTCTGGACATAATTTAGATAAATACTTATAATTTTTATCGAATATTTCCCATAGTTTCTTGTTTTTATTTCTTCGCCAGTTTTTAGTTATAGTTCCAATAACATACATAGAATCGCTATAAAATGTAACTTTGTCTATGGGAGCCTTAAAGCTCCGCATAGCCAAAATCACAGCACATAATTCTGCAGTATTATTTGTACCTCCTTGAAACTTTTTATAAAATTTCATTATAGGTTTTCCGCATTTTGTTATTACAACTCCAGAACCACTAGTCTTTCTTAATGATGAATAAGCTCCGTCACAATAAACATTATATTCAATCATATAACTATATTTGGATCAATTAATTTGTCTTCTACTGCCGTAGTAGCTCCTATATAATCATTTAGATTAGCTTGATTAATTATAACTATTTCCAAGTTTGTAATATCATTTAATATTGTTTTTGCTAAATCAGAAGGATATATAGCCCTTATAATCTTTGCTAGAGAAACTTCTTGTCTATTAAAGAAACGTGTTATATCCTCTAAACCATCGGAGTTATACGCCACATCTTCACTAAACATCAATATAGCATTAAATATATATAACCATAATAATATTTTATGAAAATTAAATGTTGGACGTAAAAATCTGAATTCAACAGTTTTAGGTCCTTTATAACAAACCATATTAAGCAAATTCAAATCATAGTAACGAGAACTTATATTCCACTTTGCTCTTTTCTCAGGATCTGATGGATGTGGTTGTGTTAAATCCCCGAAGTAATTACTATCTGTTAAGAATTTAAACATATGGTTAAAACTCTTAAATGCAGGAAGTGACTTACAATAGTTTTTCCCAGTATTTTTATACTGATCACTATTAAAAGTAAGTTCAGGAACTATCTTTTGTATATCATTATGAATATACATCCATGTTAGATACAAAGACCAGATACTTTCTTTTTCAACAGGAAATCCACCAAAATGAAAATGCAAAGAACATTCTTTATTAAAGTAAGTATATTCCTTTAAAGTATCTACTTGCTGTTTAAGTAAGTTTATACCTTCATTACCTTGTAAAACTATTGTTGAATACTCAATTCCTCCATCAAGAGAACCATCTCTTAAAGGAATAAGTCCATCTCTATAACATAGATGTTGAGGAATATATCCAGAGAATGTTTCAAATTCTACTCCAAATGTATATTTAAGATATTCACTAATATTATAATAGACTTTGTTTAGTACTTGTTGTTTATTTTTGAATAAACCAAAAACTTCAACCGCCTCATAATGTCTATCAAAATTGTAAGGAAACCCTCCTCTACCGAGAATTTTAGTTTCCCTAGCCATTACTGTTTCATTAGAATTCTTAAATATATAACATCCTTTAAGATTAGAATATACAATTCTCTCTTTATTTTCTTTTGTGTTTAAGATAAAACAAACTCTTACATTTTCATAACAAAACGAACAAGGTAATAATCTCTCATCATCAGCAGAGCAATATCCAAATTCTAGAATTCCATTATATATCCCAAGAGCAACTCGTATTAGACTTTTTTGGAATTCAAATTTATTTTTTGTTACATTATATACAATTTTCATATATATTCTCCAAATGCTTTAGTTACTTCAACTTCAGGAAATTTATCGTCTCTGTGCTCAAAATACAATTTAAATGAATCAAGATTAGTACTACTATTTATAATACGAACTTTACCATCTTCAACACTATAACATGTTGATGTAAATGGAAATTGTATCTTACCAGAGAAAGTTTTACTAGATATAGGACTATCAACCTTTTCAATAGTACCATCTGGAAGTCGAATAAATGAATATGGACTTAAAAATAGAACTAGTTCTGGATATACTTCAAATAAGTCATTAGGTGTTACACCAAATGAAGCACTAAGTTTTGCTAAATATTCAAAACAAAGTTTATTATTTAGTACTATACCATTCCAGAACCACATTTCATATTTTTGAGAATTCCCTGCTTCAGTACCATATACACTAGTTAATACTTTCCCATGTACGGGTTTTCCGTCTTTGAAACATTGTCCATTCTTTGTACTACCTATTATTATACCAAAACTATTATTTTGTGTAGTATAATCATTACTTTGTGAATAATTAGTAGTATAGTTACTGTTATAATAACGGTTATTATAATAATTATCATTATTGTAATAATAACTATTATAAGTAGTATTATATTGTTTTTGATCACTACGATCATATCTAGCTATACCAACAATATCATCGTTTTCATACCTATACAAAAAGTTTGGTGTTACACATACTATAGAAGCATCTCTTTCTAATGCAGGTAAGAAAGTATATATAGAAGAAAAAGTTATATGATCTTTTGCTATAGCAAAATACAAAGGCCTTTCTTCTTCTACTTTTCCGTAAGATGATACTAAAGATTCTCCTTGCCAAAAGTATATAACAGGTGTTTTACCTCGATAGTCAGCAATAGCAAAAACTGCTCCACCATTGTACTCTTTTAGTACATCATATCCTTTATAATAGAATATTCTTGCCATTACCTGAGAATCAGTCATTCCTTTAATATCTATCTCAGGAATATACTTTCTAGCAAGTTCTTTATAATTATAAATAGTACCATTATGAATTACTACAAACTCAATTTCTTTTTTATCATTATATAACACTACAGGTTGAGCAGTATCAATATTAACAGCTCCAATAGATGCTTTTCTACAATGTCCAAAAGCTATTGTTGATTCAGTAGTATTTTGTATTAATTTACTGTTACCAAAGAAATCCTCAAATAGTTTCTCTTTATTAACACCATATTCAACTTGTCCGTCAATGAACACTCCACAAGAGTCTCCACCTCGAACATCATTATGAATACCTAATGTACAAAAAGTTGTATAATCGAATTTTCTTGGCTTCTTAGAAATTATACCAAAGATTCCACACATTTTTAAACAAGATTATATTTATCAATAAGTTTCTGCGCTAAGATAATATCACTATTATTAATTGCTTCTTGAACTTTATTTGCAGATGGCAAATCGAGTCCTTCATTACAAGCATCAATAGCTTTCATTATCCTATCCCATAAATAATTTAAATTTACTTTAGTTTTCATAAACAGAGAAGATAGACATCTCCATTCAAAACCATAAGGAGTTAACCTAAACGACCCTGCTTTTCCATATAGCTTACGACGATTAGTATCTCTATCAATAAGTACTGAAGGAATACCAATATAAGCATCAAAATACCTAATTGCATTAAGAGAAGTTTCAACGTCAGGGTTGTCATAACCAACATGTATGTGTAAACCCGCACTTCTTAAATTAGTGTTTTCTCCTTCTGGTTTAGGATTAGGTTCTTCAGTATATACATTATAATCTGTATCACATCCAAATAGCTTTGCTTCTTTACTTTGTAGTTGATCATCAGGGACTATATAGGAAGAACGACAACGTATATCATAATTGGAATTAAACTCCTTAACATAGTTTCTAATATAATCTTTCATAAAAACAATGTTATTTACGAATTCCATTTTTGTCTTACAAGGTGGAATATTAAATTCAGCCAGTATATTGTCAGTTTCCAAACCAAATCCTTCAGGCCATTTCTCATCTCTCCATGGTTCTCCTTTAACTCCAGGAATAATTCCTATTGAAGAAACCACTGTTTTTGTAGAATTATTAAAAATGAACAACTCAGGATCTGCACCAATTGTAATGTTTGATAAATACATAATCTAAAAATTTAAAATGATAAATTAATATAATAAGTTAAAATTGAAGCAAAGTATTAATTAAAGTATTAAGCATTTGAATTACAGGAGAAGTCGGTCTCATCATTTCTGGATGTCCTTGTATAGCCAAACACTTTGGCTTATTTGGAGTATGATAATAAACTATCTCAGGATCTCCACTTAAATATATACGATCCGCTTCAATTCCGCCACCTTCATAATATTCACTTCTTGGCGTTGCCCAATACAATATATTATAATATTTCGAATTAATAGTAAATGGATATTGCATTTGATGATGTGTAGAAGTTATATCATATGCAACACCTTCACGATTTATAATTTCATGAGTATAACCTATAGCATGATTGTTACAATTTTGAACCAATTTTCCGCCATTCATTACGCATAAAAATTGTGCATTTTTGTTAACTATAAGGCTCTTTATCCTTATATTCTATATATTACTATATAGGTCGGACTATATCTTCTCATTAATTAAAAAGTTTAAACGATTTGCAAATTCCTAATTTTATTATTATATTTATTTTAGATTATATAATAGTAATTTAAACTTTTTATTTTATGTTAAACAAAAATGAAATTATTAAAAAATTTAAAGAAGGTGTAACCATTGCGAGTATTGCTAGAGAATATAAAGTAAACAATGCTAGTATTTCAGATATAATTAACTCTTTAAATCTTCCTTCAGCAAGAATAGTTAAAAAAATACTAACAACAGAAGGATTTAAAGAATGGTTTATTGAATTGTACACAAATACAGATAATGTACAAGTTATATATGAACAATGTTTACAGCATGAATTCTTCTCTAGAATTACTAAAAAATCTATTAGTAAACGAATTATAGAAGTTCGTAATTATTTTAACCTTCCTCCAAAGATGAAAGAAAATGTTTACAACAATGAATATGATCGTATAAAAGGTTATATAATTAGAAATTCTAAATACTGCGCTAAACGTCGTGGAATACCTTTTGATTTAAAATACACAGATTTTGAGTTACCTAAATATTGTCCTATTCTAGGGTTAGAATTAGAATATGGAGCAGGGTATGATGGAAATTCTCCAAAACATGCAACTTTAGATAGAATAGATAATTCAAAAGGTTATATTCCTGGAAATGTTATGGTTATTTCAAGATTAGCTAATGCTATGAAAAACGAAGCTACTCTTGATCAACTTGCTAAATTTATTAAAAATTACACTTTATTAGTTAACTATATTAATGAGCACGGCACTCTTGGGAATATTACTGACATGTTTCCCCATTGGGAGAAATTTAGTCTCGATTCCTAGTCTCTGAACCTTCAATGAGATTTCTCTCAGAGCTTGGCTGCTGATTTTCCTTATAGGACGTTCCAGCAATTCACCGCGTTTAACGTGAGCCACAAATTCTTAACCCACGGCATATACCCAAACAAAGTTGATTAGGACTTACTTTTTCAAAGATTTCCTTCTCTTCCAAATCTCGATCCAAATTAGAAAAAGTAGTCATATGTTTTTCTTCTCCATAAAGAGAAGGATCTACATCTTCACCACCTGTGAATAATACTATGTCAGCTTCTTTGACATCATCTACAAGTTTAGCATCCTTAATCCAACTTGCATAATTAGTCCATCCTCCAACAACAAAAATCTTCTTCATTTCTTTTTAAAGTCTTTAAGATTATTTTTATATAGTTTAATTCTCTTAATAAATTCGTTAATATCAGTCCAGTATTCTAAAGTATTTTTATTCTTTGGATCTATAATATAAGGAACACGTAAACGTTCAAAAACAGAAAAAACTCTAAGTCTTTTCTTTAATCTTTCATAGATTTGTTTGTTAGTTAATAAATGTGTACTATTATTTTCTAATAGTCCATGTATTGTACGTCCTTGCCATTTACTAAATATAGTTGACTGTATTAAATTACACAAACTAATTATATTAATAAATCTAAATTCAGGAAATTTACTAATTTTAAATGCTTCAGATAAAATAACATTGTATGGATATTCATAAGTATATCTAACACAAGTTAAAATAAATAACTTATCTACTCTTCTATCTTCTGCATTAAACTTTAGATGTATTTTATATGCTGGATATTCCTTATACTTAGTTTCACTAATATCATACATAAATTTATATATAGAACACAAACTATTAAGAAGTTCTTTTATTTGTTTTCTAGATACAAAACAGTTATGATTATTTGAAGTGTTAAATCCATAAGACGGATCTTTTATTATAACAACGTTATAGTCTTGTACATTTTTAAAATCTAAAACATTCATAAAACATACATCTCGTCTAATAGGATTATTTTGTATTGAACAAAGTGTACAATAATTTCCTAAAAATTTCATCTTACTTTCTTTATTAAATTATAAAACTTATTATATATTTCAAGTCTTTCTTTAAAAAACAACTTCCAGTCTTGAAGAGTAGTTATATCTCTTCTTTTTACTTTAGGACAATCAATTGTTTCAAATACATCATTTAAACTATCTTCATTATTTGCAATAAGTTCACATATCCTATTCTTTAATGAATTATATTTCATAAGTTTTGCAGCTCTATAAGGACTTACTAACATATGACCAGTATTACCTTCAGAATAACTTGAAGCAACAATATTAAACAAATTTATAGGATTAACATATTTAAACGTATCTATCGTCTTCATATTATTTACATCTAATATATATAAATTATATGGAAACTCATAAACATATCTTATCCAAGTCAATATGAATCTATGAATAAGATTTGCACCAGAAATATGTAAACTTAACTCATAATAAGGATCCAAATTTTTATTAACACATTCCTCAATATTAAATGTGAAATCAAATATGTGTTTTAAAATAGATATATGATGATGTAATTCAGACTTTTCTAAAAAGCATCCATTATCATAAGTCTTTTTTATCATATTTAATCCACGATAGATAATAATTTTATAATAATTATTCTGATATTCTTTTCCATTAAATACATAATAAAAACATGCTTCTGAATCCATTTGTTTATTTGCAGTTCCATGGACTGAATATTCAGTATGATAATTCAAATATCTAAAATCATTCATTTCGAATTAACTTATTTAAAATTTCAGTATATTTTTGAATACCAATTTCTCCAAGAGCAGGAGCTGAATTACTTTCAAGAATTATATATTTCCCATCTTTAGCTACTTTTACATCAAATGCAGCTAAGTCTAAGTTTAAAGATTTTAAAGCATGAACACACGCATCTGTTATTTCTTCCCAATTCTGTGGTTTATTAAAATTAGGATTGTCTTCATTTAAAAAGACAGAATTATTAGCATGTCTATGCCATCTATCTTCAGCATCATTCTTTAAAACTTTTCGTGTCGCATAAAAATATCCATTTTTAGTTACATGAATTCTATATTCTCTTGTATATGAATAATAACGTTCAAAAATAAAATCAGTAATAGATTGATTCAATCTTTCTATAGTATTTTTAAACTCTAGAAAATCCTCATAGTTATCAACTTTATAAATACCATTTCCTTTAGATGAATGTTTATGTTTAATTATAATACTATCCCATTTATCTAAATAATGTAGTACACGTTCATCCTTATAATCCCCTTTAGAAACAGTAAACCATTTTGCAGTTCTAATTCTACCTTTCTGGAATCTACGTTTCATTAATATTTTATCTCCTGATACATGACAAGCTTCAGGAGAATTTATTTCTAATATCTTTGCTCCAATAGGAATCTTTTTATAAATTTTATTAGTAGGTGTTTCAGAACCCATCCTATATATTACTCTATATGGAACTTCTATTAGTTTAAGTGGAGCACAGCTTATATTTCTACTTCTTACTTGTAAATGTCTCATACTCTATTAATAAAAAAAGGAGAATCTCTATAATGAGGTTCTCCTTTTATGTTTTTATTTGTTTAACTATATATTTACGTTCTTTAGGTTTTTCATATTTATGTAATACTATATTTGACAACAAACTATTAGTATTTAATAATGGTAATTGTAATATATCTTTAAACATAACTATACTTTATCCCTAAATATTAATTTTTATTACAAAGTCTGTAAGAATACATAATACATTATCAAGTTCATGTATATCCATCACTAATCCAATTACTTCTGATTCAACTCTTAATGTATAATAACCATAATAATCAGGACAAGGATCAGTTCTTTCAGGACTATATTCGTCATGTTCTATTTGATAATCAATATATATATTCTTATGTAATTTTAGATTATTATTTAATTCTATTAAATCTTCCAATAAACTCTTACATAATAATTGGTCATTTATAGGAATATAATTTTCATAATTTTCTAATGTAAGTTTCATTATTCTATAACAGTTTTTCCTTCAATCATAATATAAGTATGATTTGCAGAGAAATTGCCAGCTTCCCAACAACAGAATTCAGAATCAGTATCTATAAATTCATCGAAATCTTCATTATCTCTGTTATAATAAATATCAAATTTCTTTTCTTCTTTAACTATCTTTTTAAACTTCTTATAAGCTTTATCTTTATTAGAACATATATATTGAATAGATACTTCTTCTTCATAGTCAAAAACATCTACTCTAACAATAACATAAACTTCTTTCATATTTATAAAAATAAGTTACGATATGCACGTTTTAACATTATAACTACATGCATATTAGGTGTTAAACATAGATTATTAGGGTTAGTTTTTATTTCAAACTCCTTACCATAAGTATCAAGAATATATCTAACAACACCTTGACTTCTACTTGCGCCAGCTCCACAATGTATATAGATAGTGTTATCAAAATCATGAATACGCTTGTCAATCCATTTAGCCAAATCAAATGCTTCTTCATAATTCATTACGTGAATAAATGTCCCATAAGAATCAGTAGTAAGATTAAAATACGCATTTGACATTTTTAAGTTTCCTTTAAGGAAATACTCTAAAGACTTATCATAATTCTCAGAAGCATATTCATTAAACCAAAACGGCCCTTCATCATTAATATCTAAGTTGAATACTGATTCTATCATGCCATGACAATCGTCTTTAAACCAATGTTCACTTAAATCATATTTATTTGGTGAACAAATAGATATAACAGAACAATTAACTCCTGGATGTTCATACCAATTTCTATCCCGCATTATTTGATTAAAATCATGATAAGAATAACAAAGTATATTTTTAATCATAATATATACCTCTAGCAATAAGATGTTCTCTTTCCTTTACAAAATAATCCATTTGTTCAGGAGTAACGTTATCTATCCATTCTTGAATATATTTATGATATTTATTATGCCAATTAACTTTACATCTCCAAAACAAATATTTATTCATAAAATTAATCCTGTATATATTGTAAAATTTCCATTACTCTATTGGTAAGATATTCTTTATCATCATCTTTATACCTACCAATTTCAATACTATATTTTCCAATATTCGCAATAATAGATATATCTGTACATTCTTTATTATTGCACTTAATAACCATTTTATTAGGATCTAAAGTCAAAAATACTTTTTCACGATTTTTATGTTTACTCATAAATTTAAAAAAATTAATCATACTCAAAAGGTAATGTAAGTTGTGTAACTTTTTGAAAATAAGATATATATCGTATATCTTCCATGTTTATTGAAACTTGATAAACAGGATAATTAAAATTAGAAAGTGATTTATTATTAATTAACCATATCTTTTCAAGTTTTTGGACAAGTTTACGATCATTAATTCTTAAACAGTATATGTAAAGTTTATCATTTTGTAAATTAAAGCTAAATGTTTTCACTTTATCATATACTTGTCCAGAATTTAAAAAAACTTTTCCATTAATAAGTTTTTTACTTTTATTAGTAATTAACTTATAATATTTTAAAAAAGTTTCTCTATCCATTTTCTTTTATAGACTTAATTTTTAAGTAATCGCATTTATTTGCTACATTGATGATATCAAATCCTTCCTCTATAGTATCTTCTATTATTTCTTCTACATTTTCAGGAGCTTTATCATCATCTACTTTTATATTTACAATAAATTCTTTATCCATTATCATAATAAAACTTATTCATAATTTATAATCTATATTTGTTAGTCTTTTGTAAAACAAATACCTAAATATTTTAATAATTGTATTAATTGTGATTCTTTATCTTTTGCCGCACAGTATTTAGTACATACACAAAACTTTTGCGTATCTAATTTATTTTCTATACAATCAAGTAAGAAATATTCTATACTTTCAGATATTCCAACAATATCTATTTGTTCATATTTACTTGTTTTGTAAGTAAATCTACCTTTATAAAAATCATCTCTTATAAACGAGCTACTACTTTGATATGTACGGCTTCCTCTTATAAAAAATTCTACATCTTTAGTATGATATAGAGAGGATTTATACAGATTATCATCTATTGCAGCACCAATAGTGTGTTGAATACAATAAGGAATTTCGTCAATAAGAAATTTATGATTATATGGAAATTCTGCTAATCCAAACAATATAGATTCATATTTACCTTTACTACTAAGTAAATTTGTTGCTAATTGAGCACATTTCCATTCCGCACTATTAATTAACTTATTTCCAGATATAAAATCATATTGATAATCTAATATTAATAATGATCTTTTCATATAATTATATACAAAAATAGCTTGAAGAAAATCTCCAAGCTTATATTAATTAAAAAAAAGTTTTAAAAGAACGTAGTGAGATAGTAAATGTTATATATGTATTAACAGGAATTTCTGGAATATTATTAGATCTTCTATCAAATTTACTTAGAAAATTAAAAGCACTCTCAGATAACAAATCATGATTTACAAACATCTGCTGATCATAAATATTCTTAATTAAAAATGGTTCTACTTTCCAAATTGTATATCCTAAAACATTATCATTAGCTATCCAAACTTTCATAAAAATATTTATTTAATAACCCTAAATATTTGATTTTTATTTATTAGGATTTTTTTATCTCTAGTATATTTAATTAAAACTTTATCATCGATAATATTTTCTATTTGATATATTCCATTACTTAATGATGGAATCTAAACATAATCATTTCTTTTCATAAAATATTAATATATAAATTAACATAGGAATAAGAATCCAAAATAATGTCACAGATATAATTAAACAAAATAAAAGATTATGATTATAAAATAAATAATAACTTTTATTTTCTTCTAGTTCTAATTTGCGTATAAATAAATTATAATCTTTACAATTCTTAAAATTACAAAATTCCCATAATGATATAAATACACATAATATCATTACTATAATAATGTTAATCATAATATTCAAGACTTGTATAATTATATGACTTTACCTTTTGATTATATCTCTGATTATTTTTTCTTACTTGACTTAAACATTGATTTTCTAATAGTTCAATTTTGTGTCTAATAGGGTCATCATCTACATATTTACCAAAAAAATGACACCATAAATATGTGGTTCCAAATAATTTTGCTAAATCTCTGATACATAAATACCCATAAGAGTTTAATCTGGTTTCAGCTTCTATTATTATATTTAAAACTTTATCACAAGTTATAAATACTTTAGAATTAGGATACATTCTTAAAGAAAGTTTAGCATCACTTAATACATCTTTTAGAAGCTTTAAATGACTTTTACAATAATCTGTCCAATAAAACATAATATCTAATAATTAAAAATTAGTACCTTGTAAAAGAATCGAACTTTTATCCCAAGCTTAGAAGGCTAGTGTTCTATCCGTTGAACTAACAAGGCATATAATATTAATTTAATTCATTTCTTTCATATAAACTTTTAAATATAGCTATATCTAAACATAACTTATTTAAATCAGTTTCAAATTTTTCTGTGTTTGCTCCAATGTTTTTAAGATCATTTAGCATTTTATTAATTCTATTACAGGTCAACGCAATTTCATCCATAATATATATTTATTTTTTCTTGATAACATCGGAAGAGAGCCGAATTGCTCTACTTCCTATTCATAACAGGATGCGGGATTAATTAAGTATTCGGAAGATTATTAATATCTTCTATTAATCTATCATCAACTTTAATATTATCTATAGTTATTATCTTATTATTATTAGTTATAATCTTTAATTGGTTATCAGAAATTCCAATAACTTTTACTTGTTTATTATCTCCAATAATATAAATAGTATTATTGTATTTAATTTTATTTGTTGCAAAAAAAGTAATTTGTTCGTTATCAAACTTAATATCTAATATAAGTGATACATTATCTTTTTTCTTATTAAAAATTTCAATTTTATTATTAGTAACTCTATTATATAAAACAGGATAAAAAGCGTTAGTATTTATAACATTTGTTATAAGTAAAAATAGAATAAATATAAATTTTTTCATAATGTTCATATTTTTATGCATCCTCATTATGAACTACGTCATTAGTTGGGTTGACTGGAGTTGAACCAGCGACCTTTGCATTATCAGTGCAATGCTCTAACCTATTGAGCTACAACCCAAAATATATTATTTAATTAAAAATCAAATTTGGTTTAAAATTATATTTTTTAAAAATACTATTTATCAATAACCTAAATTTGTTTTTATTAGGACACTTTGGATAACATATAGCATCCCTTCCCCAATCCTTTTCTAATAATGTTTCTATTAAAAGATTTAAATTATATATATCCAGTAATTTTTTATTATTATTATTTATAGTAAATACGTCTTTTTCAAAATTATATCGACCACGACAAAATAATTTCAGACTATTTCTTTCTTTAATAGAAACAAATACAGTAGAATTCGATTTATTATATCCATATACAAGAATTTTCAAACGCATTACAATTATAATAATTTTTTTAAAAATATTCAAGTTAAAAATATAATTATAATAATTTATTGATTTAAATCAATAAATACATCATTTAATTTGAATAATATTACAATTATATAACATGTTTAAAAAATATGAAGGAAGTTCATTACATTCAACTCTAAAAACATGAATTTTATTAAGTTGTGATATGTTTTTTATTTGAATGTTATTTACATTAGTATAATGAATAATTATAGGCCAGGAATCTGATGTCCATTCAAAATTAATTTCATAAATTTTCATAATTTACTAAGTAAATCCCAAGATTTTCTACATGTTTTAACGAATCGTTTTTCTAGAAGATTAAGCCAATATTTATATTGAAGATAATCTTTTTCATCCATGTAATATTTTTTATTATTTACTCTAATAGTTATTCGCATTTTAACTCAGGAAAAATATATTCTAATTTACGTAATTGCTCTCTATCATCGCAATAATAAGTATATATTTCTTTAGCTCTTTTTAATGCTGACTCATAATTCATATTTTTTAAGACTTTCTTCATAGTTGTTTCTATTTCCAAAAAATTTTCGTTTTTTAATATTAAACCAAAAGAATTGAAAATCCCATTTTTCTTTAAAAGAATTATTTAAATGATATAAACTTATATTTGGAATTATTGCGCAATCTAAGTATTTTTTACCATTAAAATAATTATAATCACATATAAAAATAAACCTAAATATAAGCCATGTAATTGTAATTTCTATACCAGATTTTTTTAATATTAACCAACATGTAGGAAGAAACATTAAATAATTATGATTTCTAACTATTGTGTAAAATTCTATTTTAAATAATGATAATTTCATTAATATAATGTTTTATTATTTAATTTGAATCACATAACAATTGTGATATTTATTAGCATATTTTTCTGCTATTTCTTTACTATCAAAAGTTAAAGCATAAAAACCATTAAACGTCCACCACCATCTTTTAGTTTTTCTTCTATCAACAAGATATAATTTATGAACAACTTGTTTATTTCTTTTAGCATTTTGAACTATAACATATTTACCTTTATCACGTTGTAAAAAGTTATTTTCTTTTTCTCTAATATATTCTCTTTTTTCATATTCGTCATAAGGTTCATAATATGCTTCTAAATCATCATATATTTCAGATAGATGTGCGGCTTCTGTATCATCAAAATCAAACATACTAAGTTTTTCTATTTTTAATATAGTATTTCTTTCTTAATACTATAAGTATAGTGGGCAATAATATGACCACTATACTTAATAATATTAATATGGTTAAATCAATCATTTCCATTATTTTACTTTTTCAATTTCCATTCAAAACTATCCCCAGTACACCAATCAAATATAGAAAAACCAAGTGGATAGTAATCTTCTATATATGGTCTTCCTGTTTTTATATAATATATCAATGCAAATACTGGATCAAATGTAATAAATACTAAAGTAGATATTATCGTTGAAAATAATCCTATTAGTGTGAATAATATAGCTTGTATTATTCTTTTTAAGTAAGTCATTTAAATAAATTTTTAGTTATAATAAAAAATCCCAAGGCGTTTCAAACCTTGGGATGTCACCATTTTATGGCCTGTACAGTGAAAATTAGCGCTGCCACTAGAAGGTCTCTCGAATTGTAGACCTACAGAGGTTAAGGAGAGTATCGCGACTCCTACACGGAAACATTTCAATACAATTATAGTTATTTATAAAAATATATACAAGAACTTTTAACTTAATTTAACTTATAATCATATGTTCGCTTATATGTTTATATAAGCAATTATCATATCCTAATACATCATAACATGTTTCATCAGGATATTCAAACGTTCCATGTTTATCAATTATATGTATTGTTCCAGATATAATTTTATCTTGTATTTTAAAACTAACCTTTTCTCCAAGTTTATACATATTAATTTATTCTATAAACATCGTATGCCCAACTTACATTAGCAAAGTCTATATATATTTGTGATTTACAATTACTACGAACTACCAATCTTAATGTACCTCTATCACCATCTTGGTCATAAAATTTATATTCTGCAGTAGTATCTCCATCAGAATCAGTATAAGTTCTTGAATGTTTATAAATATAATATGTTTGCCTCTTTGGTGAATAAATTGTTATTACATCAGTACCTAGGTTAATAGTAATATTCATATTACTATATTGACAGTTTGACCAATCACTCCATCCATAGCTAGTAAGGGCTCGCTGATAATAACCAGTAGTTTTAAATCTCCAAACCTGTGCATTACAAGTAATACTAATAAATAGCATTAATAAAAATAGTAATCTTTTCATAAGTTTAATATTCGTTTTCAATAGTTTCTATGTCGACTTCTCCCTTATCAATATTCTTTGATTCTTTCTCTAAGAATTTAATACATTTTAGTTTGAACGCTCTTGGAAATCCATCATGGTCAATGCGTACAACAATTCCCTCACGTGGCATTTTTATCTTATTTAGAGGTTCATCTTCCTCCATATTAAATCTTTTTTCTTGTTTAAGAGCTTCAAGAATATTTTCATGCCAATGATTTGTTATATCAATATTAGGATACAAATCTTTTAATGTTCCATTATATAGAATTTGAATAGGTTCAATTAAATCTTTGAGTTCAGGAGCTTTTTCTAATAATTTATAAGTCCAAGCAAGTACATCCTTTACATCCAACTCTAATCGCGGATTATTTTCTCTATTTACCACTATACGATATGGCATAAATTTACAAGTACCCTCTTTACAACCATAATCATAATTCTTCTGAATCATACGAGAACTTCCTGGAATATAACCTACAATCTCTCCGTAAATAATCATGTCCTTAGGAATATATTTCTTAATACGATTATTAACGTATCCCCATACATCAACATTATAATAACCTTTAGTTACGTTTTTATTAATGTATTGATTTTTAATAACTGTTCTAGAAGCATAAACATTTCCATAACCTATACTATAATTAGGTTTAAGAAGTTTACGATACTTATTAGCAATAACAGCATTTTTAGCTTTTTTAATTTGATGCTTTATTTGCTTTCTTACTGCTTTTTGACCTAATGAAATATTAATAGGCTTCTTTGTCAGGATATTACTAAAGATTCCAGATGTACCATGTTCCTTTACAGAAATACAAACACTATCTTCAGGTTTTATATTATGTATGTTTATATTCAATTGATTTGTATCATAATGAAACTGAAACTGATTAGGTAGTATTCTATCAAACCTAATAAGTTTATTATTTCGTTTCTGATTTTTGTTCTTTTTATTAATTAGAGGTGTGTATGGAACGTAAGCTTTTACAAATAAATCATCATTTACTGTATCAAAAAATTCTCCAATATGAGACTGCATATCAAAGTCTTTGAACCCATCTTTCCATTTTGCCATAGAATCGATTGAAAAAATGAATCCCATAGAAGGGCACCCTCGAAGTTTTATAATGCGAATACGGCCAGTTTTAGGTATGTATCCACGTATTTTTTTTGCTTCATCTATACCTTTTTCGGAAAGTATTTTTTCAAATTCTTGAGCATTAGAATTTAAAGTATAATCTTCATATAAATTATTCTTAGAAAGAAAATTAGAGTTGAGTTGACATTCATTGGCAACATAAAACATAAAATCTCCTGTAGACACTTCATCTTTCCTAAGTACTACTGGAAAACCATTTATCAAGGTTTTTACTAAAAAATCACTATTCTCAACAGGAAATAATTCTCCTATTTGGATAATAGAACAGGAATATTCTTCCTTATAATTCAATGATTGACTTAAAGTTACCATATATATTATTTGTTATTGTTTACGTATAAATTCTTTCCACGAATTCTCTTTCTTTTCTTTATTTTTATTAATGATCTTTGATAAAAATTCATTAATTGAATCGATATCTTCTATATTATTTTTTATATATGATATTACTTCTTCTCTTAACTTATTATGAATATGTAATAAGTAATGTTGTGTTTTCAGAGGAAAACTATTAAGTAATTTTTCATTAGCTATTTCTTCTAAAGGTTTAGCTAAATTTCTATGAGTACTCTTATGAATGAGTAAAAAATATTCTATAAAATCTATTACTTTATCAACATCTGTGAAAATTTTCGGGATTTTATATTCATAAACATATACAATATAATTAAGATCTATTCTAATTATATTAATTAATGCTTTACTATTATATGCAATATGATCTGAGTATCTTAAAGTTATATTATCTATAGTAAAATATATTGAGTTATTAGATACATCAATATGTTTAGATTTTCCTTTTAGCCATTTTATTAATTTTTCTTTTTCTTGTTTTTTATAAATAAATTTAAAAATTTTCAGCATAGTGCCTTTTTAGATAAAATAAATCATCATATTTACGAATCTCAAAATATTTAGGTATAAAATCTTTTAATATATTATTTGAACATCTAAGTCTATATATAAAAATTCCAGGATAAGATATACTTATATATCTATATCCATTCTTATAAAGACTTTTAAGAATTTTATGTATATCACCAAAAGTTCCATGAATATCAATTGTTACAATCTTATTTTTTCTCATAAAAATAAGCAGTTTATAGACATGCTTAGGTCTTTTATTTAAAGCTCTTCTTTAATTCTAAGAAGTAACTCTTGTTTATATGATCCTATTGAACCTATTAGAATATCTTTATATTTATACCAAAGCTCTTTACTTTCTTCAGGAGAAGATAAATAATAAGTAATTGGTTTATCATCTTTTAAATAAATATCAGATAATTCCAATTTAGAGATTTCTTTTCTAAATCTTCCATTGGCGTTAAAACTTAATGATTTCGGAGTTATACCCACTTCATATCCATTTTGATGTATATAAAGCAATCCTTCAAAATCACATTCATCAACTTGTTTAATACATTCAATATATAATGAACAAGAATCTACAAGATCACTAAGATCTTCTGAATAGTTATTCTTCTTTTTATTTCTACTATTTATAAAAAGTGTCAGAATAACAATTGCTGACAAAACGATAATATACCACATTACTTAGATAATTCTGACATGAAACGATACTCCCAATTAACAATCTCTGGACTTCTTCCATACAAATAAGTAAACACATTACCTATTCGTGTACAATCGCAAATTTGACCATTTTTATCAATTTGCATCATAACGGGAATAGTTTCCCCATTTACTTCAAAATTGACTTCAATAATTCTCTTAAAATTCTTTACCTTTTGCCCTTTAAAATTAGGCATCAACTCTAATAACTCCTTTCGTGAATACTTTTTGACATGATTTCTCTTTTGTTTACGATTTCTTTTTACACTCTTCATATGAGATAGCTTACTCATACAATCACCCCTAGGTAGGATTTATATTTAGTCCTAGATTAAGATTACTCAGATGTCTATTCCATCTAGAGTCATGTATGTCACCAACTTTCTCTATAGAAAGATAAGCTTACTATTCTTCAGCGGTTTTACAGATAGTGGTACATCTCGGAATCGAACCGAGCTTACACATAAAATATGCTTTCTCCATTGAAATGTACACCTGATAGTTTTATCTAGGAGAAACTATCAACCTAAAGCTCATAGACTTATTTTTATGCTACGAGATATAGTTAGTCAAAATGGACTCGAACCATTATTATTCATTAAATATATTGATAGATATATTTTTTATATGTGGTTCTTACATAAATGTAATTTCGTTTATAAAAAATATCTATTTATATTAATGAGTGTAATACGCAATTATACTATTGACTAATCAATTGATTTTATACAGATCAATAACTGTCGATTAATTTGTTAATCAGCTTCGATAAATTTTCATACTTAATAGTAAAATATTAAGGACTATATTTATCTAACAGGATTTAACGTGCTCAATAAATGAGACTCCAACTTTAACAAGTAAAGAAGTTAGTAACTACCTGTGTGCCTTCGATAAGGCTAAATGCTATTTCGAAGTATAGCTACTTATAATGAGTAGTTTTAAGTCTTAATCAGGACTATTTACTTTAGATGTAAATCCTGCTTACCTTAATTTTTAAAGTCCTGATAAGCTAGACTACAATACTCATGAATACAATAATTGTAAACATCTTAACGTAGAATACTGTGGCTACGGATTTAACTGTCTATCCAGAATTTATCTTAACCATCACAAACTTAGGACACAGTTTATCGTCGTGTGTTTAGACTTAAAATACAGTATTTATTATTTCTTCATGAAGTATTTCATTCATGTCGTTATTATAAATACGTACTTTAACTTTTTTAACATTTTCTTGCCAAGCTTTAATTCTAAGACGATTCAAATCTAATAAAGATTCTCCACAGTCATAAAAATGATTTTCATTTTCTAGATTTTGTACAACAAATTTCATACTACTCCAAATTTAAAATCCTTGGCAAATTGTTTACTTGCTAATTCTAAGTCTTTATAAAGACTAGTGTTATTCATATAAGGAAATCTTTCCTTTAAAACTGGAATCATTTCCTTAATATGTTTTGAATTAATTACCTCCATTAATCTTATGTTTAAGTATCTTGATTTCTTCTTCTAGTCTTTTACACTCCTCATCATAAGTTCTACCTTTATGAGTATGTGATTTACCATGTCTAGTAGTCACCCAAGATTCTTTGTTAACACCAGCTGATTTAAAATCAGAATAAGTTCTCTCCAGGCGTTCAAGTGCTGAACGACGACGGCCTAAAAGGCCTCCCTTCTTTGATTTACTCATTTTAATTAATTATTTTAAATTCCACATTTTTGTTGTTTCTTCTGCATTAAAAAGAACATCAATATTAGCGCCATTTTTCTTCTCAATAATATCCCAAGCTTTAAGTTGTATAAACTGAGAAGGAGATAAGTTCATTTCGCTCATATAAGCTTTATCAGCAATAGCACGTTGTCTCTCTGCTTTTTCTCGAGCTAATTGCATCTCCTGCTCTCTTTCTTGTGTTTGCTTTGCTTGTACAGCCTTTGCAGTTCTATTCATTTCATCAAGTTGCTCTTTATTAGGAATAGCTTTACCAATAATTACTTGTTTAATTTCTACTGGAAATTCCTTTTCCTTTGATAGTTCTGCAATAAAGTTTCTCATTTCTACAAGTAATTTAGTATCTATTTGATTTAGTACTTCACGATTACTCATCAAATCAAAAGGACTATATTGAGATACATAATCACGTACTCTATTACAATAATGATTATAAATATTAGTATTAAACCAATCTACTCCATAGTTCTGTAATAGTATTGGTGTTTTTCCTTTTTTAATTTGTGTAATAATTACTGTATGGAAATCAAGTGGAGTATTATCATTAGATACTAAATCTTCCATATCTACTTGTTGTTTCTGAGGAACAATTTTAAATGTTTCAGATGCAGTTGACCACCAGCACCAAGAAAGGCCAGTCTCTACAGCATCATTACCAACACCACCATGTCCCCAAAACATAGGATGATAAATAAGAACAGCTTCTTCATCAGCCGAAGGAGATACCCAATGACAACTTGTTAATGTTATAACAGTTATAAATAGTAATGACAATAAAGTTTTAAAGTTACGCATAGTTTTAATTAAATTTAATTAAAAATTATATAATAATGCAGCTCTCATATCTGTAAATATTCGAGGTTTTAAACCAGTTTCTCCTATATAGTTATCTGCATTTTTCATTAACCATCTACGTACATCTCCAAGACTTACAGTTTCATTATCCCAGTCAATATAAGGATTTTCCATAAAATCATTTTGTATTTCAATTGATTTAATAAAATCCTTAAATTTTTCTTTATTAAGACTAATAGAAGTACCAGAAAGACTATGTCTCTTTTCTATATATTGATCCAAGTTTTGAGAAAACCATTCTACATTTTTATCTATAATTTTAGAATAGTTTTCATTCTGATTTTTATTATCTGTATTTATATTATTTTTAACAAATATTTTGTTAACTAAATCATGATAAAATCTCTCACGAGCATCAAAATCTATTGATATTTCTTCTTCATCTTCATCATAACAAAGATAACTATCCATGTTACAATTTATCCAATTAATAATCTCTTCTGGATTTATCGCTAAAATTTTATCATGGTCATTATAACTACCATCTTTACTTTTAAATAAGTGAATGTAACCTTTCATAATATTTTAATTATTTAAAATAAATACTTCTTTTTTCATTAAAAGGAATATGATTAATACGAATAGATTTATCAAATCCTGTATCTTTATTTATATGTTTATATACATTATATATATCATCATCATTAGTTCCTTCTTTATAATTTATATTTATTTCATATGTAGGAAAAAAGAAATCAGTTTTATTATAAGTGGCATTTAATCTTTTTCTATAAATAGAATTTAATATAAAGCATATTACCATTGCAATATATTTATTATATTTATATCTAAGTTTTTGAAGAAATGGCCATTCAATTTTATAAAACCACCATTGATTAAAAAACCATTTTAAAAGATTTTCATGTCCAGGATAATAAAATTTAATTTTTCCAGCAATGTTAGAACCGTAGATTACTTCAACTTGTTTATAAATTATTGACCATACCAAATATTCAAGTTTCTTTTCTAATTCTTCATCAGAGATATTTTTATCTACTTCAACATTTTCAGAAAGTTTTGTTTGAGTAGGTTTAAATTTATCAATATAATCTTCGTATTCCCCGAATAGACTTATTCTAACTTTATTTTCCGAGAGTTCTACAATCCATAATCCAAATAACCAACGTTTACATCCTTTTATTTTGAAATGTATAACACTTTCCTCTCCTAAATTAAAAAGATAATAACTATTTCCTATTTTAACATCTTGAACAGTATACTGATATTCAGAAAAAGATGTTATTACTCTTTCTCTTATTTCTTTATTTGATAACATAAGATTAAATATTATTTAAGAAATCTAAGATATGCTCAGTAGTTAATCTTTATTGTATATTTTTAAGACATAAGCTACAATGCAAGACGTAATCCAAGGTCGAAGCTTTTGTGGCTACTAGGTATAAGTCCATTACGAAAAGACACACGACAAAACTTGCTATTGATGTTCCAACCACCGCCGCGATACACGCGATAATATCCTATAAATGGTCCTATGGGATTAGTCTGGGCATCAGAACTATAATCGTCGTACCAGTCCTGACACCATTCCCATACATTGCCACTCATGTCGTAAATGCCAAGTTCATTAGGGGATTTGGTTGCGACAGAATGAGTCTTACGATTATTGTTGAAAACTCTGTCGAAATTCCAATTGTTATCTGAACCTACTAAATATATATCTCCACTATTCTTCCAATACCACGCAACATCATCTATATTGTTACTTCCGCTGTATTTGTAACCCTTGCTCTTGTTGCCGCCACGGGCTGCGTATTCCCACTCTGCCTCGGTGGGCAGGCGGAATTTCTGACCGGTCATGGAGTTGAGTTTGCGGATAAATTCATGACAGTCTTTCCAACAGACATTCTCTACTGGTAGATTACTGCCCTTGAATTCTGAAGGATTGCTACCCATTACTGTTTGCCATAATTCTTGAGTTACTTGAGTTTCGCCTATATAGTAATCGCTGAGAGTGACACGGTGAGTTGGTTTTTCGTCATCGTATGCATCATCACATTGTTCCGAAGTAGCACCCATTATGAAAGTTCCACCCTTAACAAATACCATATTGAAATCAATACCACTTATATTAAATTTCATATATTGAGTTTGTGTACAAGTATATGATTTATTAATAGGTTTAAATTTAATACAGTCAAATGTTGAATTATCTTTATCAATTTCAAATCCTTCAGGAGGAATTATTTTTAGTTCTTTATTATTCATAATTATATATTTTTACTTAGGAATATCTAAATCCAACCACCATTTAATGTCAGGTTGGTTCCAACCACCAGCGTCGTAGCGTTTAGGGTAGTATGTCGTAACTTCACCCGTTTCTATGTTTTTGCCCACCCATGATTCCTTAGGACGATGGGCAAACACTACCTTTCCGTTAGTGGTCAGTGCAATCACCTCGCGATCAATCTCAGGCAAATCCTCTCCATCAGCAGGTTTCCAAATATTATTCAATACATGTTCTGCTCCAGCGATAAATGATGGATTGATATTCATTCTATAAACTATATCATCAAAAGTATCTCCTCCTATAGCCATAGGACGAGTACTTATTTGGTATGTTACAGAAACTTTTTCAATATCTTTTTCTGTCATTCCTTTAAAATTATTTACTCTCTTGCTCTAGTATTTCTTACTTATCTTTCTTCTCTTTGTCAAGAGTTTCTACATATTTCGTTAAAGCTTCTATTGCTTTATCAGGTATTTGTTTGGCTTTATCATTACTTTTTATACAGTCAATAGTTGTTCCAAGACCGTAAATCAAAAGTGCCTCTTTTGTTGATGGAGTAAAGATGTCACCAATTAGACCAATTATTGCAATAGGAACTATTCTCTTTACATACTTATTTATTGTATTTTTGAAATCGTCATTCCAAGCGTCCCCGAAAGGAACAAAGCAAACAGCATAAGCAATTATTATAAAAAGAGGAACAGTCCAAAAAACTGAAAACAATGTATCTAAACCTCCTAAACAAGTAATCCAATAAATCTCATTCATAATTATTTTACTTTAATTGTTGTTTAAATTTTTATTTGTTTTTATAAAATAAAGATTAAAGAACTTATTATCGTACGAAATGTTGGAATTTTGTACGTTGATTGACTACTTTGAAAAAACCTTTTCTTTCCGTGCATTCTATCAGTTCTCTATATTCTTCAATATGACGCTTCTTATATCGTCGTTTATACAATCGGAAGAAACGTGCAACAGCCTCGCATGGAGTTCCTGCTTTAATAGTAATTACTGGAACAGCATAGTAAGGATAACCAAACAATCCAATGGATTCATAAATATCATAAGTATCCCATTTTGCGAGACTGCAACGCAGTGTCTCCAGGAAGGAGAAAGGTTCAAGCAACAGGGACAAGACCAGACAGCGTCTGGCAAAGATGTCCCGTCACGTTGCCAATAAGCGCAAGGACTACGCCCACAAGATGTCGCGTTACTACGCTGACAACTATGATGTCATAGTGTTGGAAGACATTGACATGCAGGACATGTCAAGAACGCTCCACCTCGGCAAGTCGGTTCACGACTTGGGGTTCGGCATGTTTAGGGACTTCTTGTCCTACAAGTGTGAGGAGACTGATTTAGTGGTGATTTACGCTGAGAAGTGGTTTGCCAGTTCGAAGACGTGCCATGAGTGTGGGTCGAAGAACGAACTGCTACGGTTAAGTGACAGGGAGTGGGTGCGCCCAGAGTGTGGTTCTATGATTGACCGAGACCTCAACGCTGCGTTAAACCTTCGTGACTATTTCCGCCAACTGATTGGCGGCATAGATAAAAATACCGTGGGAACCACGGAAATATACGCCTCAGGAGAAGTGACCTCTACGTTAAGGGAGACCTTAACGCAAGTGATTTC
>AUXO011078959.1_pt1 | contig 128320 bp, 91 predicted proteins | sample 768731 | NCBI WGS metagenome assembly AUXO01 (sample SAMN02715735, study PRJNA202380) | gut metagenome | biome: sheep rumen | host: Ovis aries | place: New Zealand: Palmerston North
CGCGACCCCAACCTTGGCAAGGTTGTGCTCTACCAACTGAGCTATTTCCGCAACTTTTTTATCAAAAAGCGGTGCAAAAGTAATGGGATTTTTCGGAACCTCCAAATTTTGCACCGTTTTTTTCGTCTTAACGGCCTAATAACTTGCGCTGGGCCTCTTCTACCTTCTCAAAATGGAAGCCTGCCATGTTGCTTTCCATCAGGGCCTGTATCTGCTGGTTGCACAGGTTCCCCAGGCTGCCTTCATGGGTGTGATGCACTTCCTTGCAGGGCTGGAAACGGCCTGCCTCTATGTCTAGGCCCACTTTCTTATAGGCATCGCGGAAGGGCATGCCACTGGCTGCCAGGCGGTTCACTTCTTCCACGGAGAAGATGTAGTCGTAACGGGGGTCATCCAGGATGTGCTCATTCACCTCTATGCGGTTCACAATGTAGGTGGTCATCTGCAGGCAGTCTTTCAGTTCCTGGAAGGCGGGCAGGAAGACTTCCTTGATGACCTGCAGGTCACGGAAGTAACCGGAGGGGAGGTTGTTCATGATGAGCATGATCTGCTGGGGAAGGCTCTGTATCTTGTTGCACTTGGCACGGGTGAGCTCAAACACGTCCGGGTTCTTCTTGTGGGGCATGATGCTGGAACCGGTGGTGCAGTCGGCCGGGAGTTTCACGAAGCCGAAGTTCTGGGAGTTGAACATGCAGGCATCGAAGGCCAGCTTGCTGACGGTTCCGGCTATGGAAGCCAGGGCGAAGGCCACGTTCCGTTCCATCTTTCCCCGGCCCATCTGGGCATAGACCACGTTGTAGTTCATGCTGTCGAACCCCAGGAGCTCTGTGGTGAGCGTGCGGTTCAGGGGGAAGGAGGAACCGTAGCCGGCAGCAGAACCCAGCGGGTTACGGTTGCACAACTTGTAGGCAGCCTGCAGGAAGAGCATATCGTCGGCCAGGCTCTCGGCATAGGCTCCGAACCAGAGCCCAAAGCTGCTAGGCATGGCTATCTGCAGGTGGGTGTAGCCGGGCATGAGCACGTTCTTATAGCGTTCACTCTGTGCCAGGAGTTCCTGGAAGAGCTGGTACACCTGCTGAGCTATCTCATGCAGCTGGGTGCGGGTGAAGAGCTTCAGGTCCAGCAGCACCTGGTCGTTCCGGGAGCGTCCGCTGTGAATCTTCTTTCCCACATCGCCCAGCCGGCGGGTGAGCATGAGCTCCACCTGGGAGTGCACATCTTCCACCCCTTCTTCAATGACGAACTCTCCGCGCTCTGCGGTGGCATAGATGGTCTTCAGCTCTGCCAGCAGGAGCTCCAGTTCCTCTGCGGTGAGCAAACCGATGGTCTCTAGCATGGTGGCATGCGCCATGGAGCCCAGCACATCGTGAGGAGCCAGGTAGAGGTCCATCTCCCGGTCGCGCCCCACGGTGAAGCGCTCTATCTCTGCAGTCATCTGCACGTTCTTTTCCCAAAGTTTAGCTGCCATAGGGTTTATGCATTTAGATTGTTCCCGTAAGGGATCATAGTCAACATATCTGCTATTTTCTCCACGCCCTCGCGCAGGGGTTTCTCCACCATCTTCCGGATGAAGAAGTTGAGCTCTGCACCGATGGTGAGCCGCATCTTACAACCTCCGGTGGATACGGGGAGGAGCTGAATCCAGAGGTTCAGGGGTACGGGCGAGTTCACCGTCTGGAACTTGAGGGTCTTGAGGGGTTCCCGTTCCACGATTTCCAGGGTGACATTTCCCACGGGGCTCACGTCCAGGCTCACGGAGTCTTCCGTGAACTGCATGTCCTGCAGCTTCTGGGCGATGGACTGGAACTGACTTTCCGATACCTTTCCTCCGGAAGCGCTGAGGGCTGCCTGCTGGAAGGCGGGGTCGGAAAACCGTTCCTTCAGTCCGGAGAGGTTCCGTAAATCGGCCATCTTCCCGTAGACCACCTCCAGGGGGTAGGCGATGTATTTTACTTCGCTTTCAAATTTTTCCATACCTTATTTTCCCTCCCAATGTGCAGGGTCCTTACGCCACTGGTTCAAGACGGGCACATCGGTGTCCTGAATGTAACCGGTCTGCAGTGCCACTTCCAGCACAGCCTCATAGTTGGTCAGGGTAACCAGTTTTACCTGTGCCTCCTGGAAGGCCTGGACAGCCACTGGGAAGCCGTAGGTGTAAGAAGCTACCATGCCCACTACCTCACTGCCGCTCTTGCGGATGGCATCTACCGCCTTCAGGGAGCTGCCACCGGTGGAGATGAGGTCTTCTACGACCACTACCTTGGTGCCGGGTTTCAGTTCACCCTCGATGAGGTTTTCCAGTCCGTGGTCTTTTGGTTTAGAGCGCACGTACACGAAAGGCAGGTTCAGGAGGTCGGCCACCAGCGCACCCTGAGGGATGGCCCCTGTAGCCACACCAGCCACAGCCTCTGCCTCTGGGAACTGTTCCATGACCAGACGGGCCAGCTCTACCTTCACAAAGCTACGAAGGCCAGGGAAAGAGAGTGTCTTCCGGTTGTCGCAATAAAATGGAGACTTCCATCCGCTAGCCCAAGTGAACGGGTCATTAGGCTGCAGTTTGATGGCTTTAATGTCCAGCAGCTTAGCTGCAAATATCTGTTCTAACGTTTTCATAATTATACGGTTAAGAAATTGTGTGTGCAAAGATAGAGATTTTTCAGCAATCTTCGGGTACATCGTCCTCAATTTTCAGTAAGGGATAGATATATTTCGGTTCAAAGCCCCGGCTCACCCCGAAGCGGAGCAGCTTGGCCTTGCCTTCATAGTCGTCCCGTGCCCGGATGGCTTTCTTCTTGGCTTTCAGGAGTTCTTTCAGGGTGCTGATGTACTGTTTTTCGTCGATGCTGTCCAGCAGGGGGGCATAGACCGCCTCCGGCACCTGCTTGCTCCAGAGCTCCTGACGGATTTTCAGCCTTCCCCAGCGGGCGAAGCGGAGCTTGTCACTGATGAAGGCGCGGGCATAACGCTCCTCATCGATGAACTTTTCCTGGCAGAGTTTTTCGATGACCCGGTCCACCAGCCCTTCATCGTCGGTTCCCCGGAGCAGCTTGGTACGCACCTCGGCCTGGCAGTGCTCCGTACGGGCGCACATGGCGGAACCTATGCGGTACAGTTCGGCTTCTGTAAGCGATTTCTTTTCTTCCATTCTATTCTTTTATTTTACAGCTTTCACCATGCGAGGGTTCCCGAAGCGGTCTTCCCGCAGCTCCACGTCCCGATAGCCCTGGGAGCGGAACAGCGCACAGGTCTGAGCCCCGAACCGCTGGTTGATTTCCACGAAGAGCCCTCCCCCGTTTTTCAGGGCCTGCTGCCCCTGCTGCCCCAGCACCCGGTAGAAGAGCAAAGGGTCTTCCTGAGGCACGAAAAGGGCCAGTTCCGGTTCCTGGTTCTTCACCCGGTCGTCCAGCTCCGGGCGCTCGGCTTCGGAGATGTAGGGTGGGTTGCTGACCAAGGCATCCAGTTCCCTCATTTCCAATGGGGTACGGAGCACATCCTGCTGGAGCATCTGCACCCTTTCCCCATACGGCTGGGTGTTCCTGCGGGCATAGTGCAGGGCCTCTGAGGAGAGGTCTATTCCGGTGACTTGTGCCAGGGGTAATTGAGCGGCCAAGGCTGCTGCTATACAACCGCTGCCAGTGCAGGCATCAACTAGGGAAATATTTCTCTCCTTCGGGAGAGTGGAAACCACCCACTCTACCAGGTCTTGCGTCTCGGGACGCGGGATGAGCACACCGGGGCCCACCTCCAGGCAGAGTCCGCAGAAATACTCGTGCCCCAGCACATACTGCAAGGGCTCCCCGGAAAGGATGCGCCGGACCATCTGCTCCAGCAGTTCCCGCTTTTCAGGAGCTAAATCTTCCTCCCGGGCCGTGAAGACCTGCAGGGAAGGGAGCATGAGCGGGGGCTCCTGCAGCAAGCGCCGTGCCATGGCACGAGCCTCCTGGGGAGGAACCACCTGGGTGAACTGATGGATGAGACGGGTGAGAAGCTGACTCATGATTCTTAATTTTAGTTGCAAAGATAGGATACTTTTATACACAAATTTACATTAAGGTTGTAAAAATCACTCAAATTTTCTTTAATCTACTACAAAAACGCCCCTTTTATCTATAATTTTTTCTAATTCTCCCTAACTGATTTCGCCCGAAACAATATTTCTTTGTACTTTTGCATCTTAGAATTTTAACCGACGAAAAATCCAGATGAGAAAAAGTATATATTTGGTGCTTGCTTTTGTGGGGCTGATGTGTGGCCTGTCTTCCTGCTTCAAGGATAAGACAGTGGATTATTCAGACTACAACGACTGCGCACTCACTGCTCTTTCATTGAAAGATATAGAATGGTCTGACACGGTTCCCGACCAGTACGGAAATGACAGTATGTATTCTACGAAACTGACCGGAACCAACTACCCCTTCACCATAGACCAGGTGAACGGACTGATTTACAATACGGACTCCCTGCCAAAGGGTACCCCCGTGAAGAAGATCCTGCTGAACGTGACTGCCGACGGTAATGCGGTGTACCAGCGGAACAATACGGACGACCTGACCTACTATTTTCTAGCAAACGACACCATAGACTTTTCCCAGCCTATACACGCTACGGTGTTCTCCCTGAACGGAAACTATTCCAAGAAATATACCATCACCCTGAACGTGCATCAGCAGGATGCCGACGAGAGCCAGTGGAACCTGTGCCAGACCAAGTGGGCCGGGAAAGACCTGGAGGCGCCTAGGGCAGTGACCTACGGAAACCGGGTGGCAGTCTTCGGCAAGCTGAACGGAAAGCTGATGGTGACTACTGCCTACCAGGGAAGCCAGGACTTCAGCACTCCTGTAGAGGTGGCAGGCGTGAGCAGCAATGCCAGCTACGACAATGTGGTGTACTACCAGAACGCCCTCTACATGCTGGATAAGGAAACACTGTACGTTTCCGACGATGCGGTGAACTGGACCCAGATGCAGACTAACACCCCTATCTCTCACCTGATGGGATGTAACACCACCGAGCTCTTCGGTGTGTATGGCGACACCTTCATCACCTCTACCGATGCCAATGCCTGGAACACGGAATATACAGAGTTCCCAGAATACATTCCAGACAGCAACATCTTCAGCATCACGGTGCCTTACAGCACCAACCTGGACCTGGAGCGGACCGTGACCTTCGGTCAGCAGAAGGAAAGCACAGACACCATAGCTACCGCCTGGTACAGGGACAACGGCTACCAGGAGGGCTACAGCAACCTCTGGGGCTACATCTACACATCAAGAGACAACAACTATGCACTGCCTAACCTGGACAACCTGGTGGTGATGCACTACAAGAAATACCTCATAGCCATAGGAAACAACTGCCGGAACAAGGGCTTCAAGAGAGCCCTAGACTATGTGTATGTTTCCAAGGACTGGGGACTGACCTGGAAAGCGCAGAAGGATGAGAAGTACGACACCTACCTGACGCTCCCATCGGCACTGTACCGAAACCAGAAACCATTTGCCGCCTACGTGGATAAGGACTACAACGTGTGGATACTCCTGGGCGAAAGCGGTGAGATGTGGTACGGATATATAAACAAGATGAAATTTGCGGAATAAACCTTTTCTAGACTATGAATTCCTATAAAGAACTGATAGACGAGACCCGAATACCACGGCACGTAGCCATCATTATGGATGGAAACGGACGATGGGCGAAAGCCAGAGGCATGCACCGCTCTATGGGCCACCAGGCTGGCGTGAGCACCGTGAAGGAAATAACCGAGGCTGCCACGAGGCTGGGACTGGACTATCTGACGCTTTATACATTCTCTACGGAGAACTGGAACCGACCTGCCGATGAGGTGAATGCCCTGATGGGACTCATCATCAGCGAACTGGAAGAGGAAATGTTTACCAAGAATAACGTGCGTTTCCGTATGATAGGCGACTTTGACCGGCTGCCTGCGAATGTGCAGGAGAAAATGCGGGAACTGGAGGAACATACCAAGGACTATAACCGCATGACAGTGGTCATAGCCATCAGCTATTCCTCACGCTGGGAAATTACCCACACCGTGAAGCAACTGGCACAAGACGTGCGCGAAGGGAAACTGAACCCCGAAGACATTACGGAGGAGACCATCACCCGGAACCTGAACACCCAGTTCATGCCCGACCCCGAACTGCTGATCCGCACGGGTGGAGAAATCCGGCTGAGCAACTACCTGCTGTGGCAGTGCGCTTACTCGGAACTGTACTTCTGCGACACCTACTGGCCCGACTTCCACGAGGAGGATTTCTACAAGGCCATACACGACTACCAGCAACGTGAACGCCGGTTCGGAAAGACCAGCGAGCAGGTTGCCCCTAACAAATAGAGAATAAATGAAGAAGATGAAACATATAAAGTTCTACCTTATATTATTTGCAGTACTGCTCTTGAGCCCACTGGCCGCCACGGCACAGGTGGTGGAAAAGCCTACCATCTCCTATACGGGTAACCCCCGAACCATAGAAATTGGAGGCATCGCAGTGGAAGGAGTGAAAAACTATGAGGATTATGTCCTCATCGGACTTTCCGGACTGTCGGTAGGTCAGACCATCTCCCTGCCAGGCGATGAGATTACCAACGCCATCAAGAGATACTGGAAACACGGTTTGTTCTCTAACGTGAAGATTGAAGCCGACAGTATAGTAGACAATAAGGTGTACCTGAAGATTATCCTGGCTCAACGCCCCCGTATCTCCGACATCGTCTACACGGGTGTGAAGAAAAGCGAGCGGGAAGACCTGACCAACAAGGTGGGCCTGATTAAGGGTAACCAGATTACACCGAACATCATAGACCGTACCAAGCTGGTGGTGAAACGCTACTTCGACGACAAGGGATTCAAGAATGCCAACATAGAAGTGCTGCAGGAACAGGACCCTCAACACGAAGACCAGATGCTGGTGCGCATCAATGTGGACAAGAAGGAAAAGGTAAAGGTGAACCAGATTACCATAGTGGGTAACCATGTGCTGAAAGAAAGGAAGATTAAGGCCCTGATGAAGAAGACCAACGAGAAAGGTAAGCTGAGAAACTTCTTCAAGACTAAAAAGTTCATTGATGAGAAATACCAGGAGGATAAGGACCGCATCATAGAGAAATACAACGAGCTGGGCTACCGCGACGCTACCATCGTGGCCGACAGTGTGACCCCGTTTGATGAGAACACGGTGAACGTGTACCTGGAGATAGAGGAAGGTCAGAAATACTACGTACGCAACATCACCTGGGTGGGAAATACCGTGCTCATGACCGACGCACTGAACAACTCCCTGCGGATGAAGAAGGGCGACGTGTACAACCAGACCCACATGAACAAGCGATTGAGAACCGACGATGACGCCATAGGTAACTACTACTACAACAACGGTTACGTGTTCTTCAACGTGGACCCTGTGGAAATCAACATAGACAACGACTCGGTGGACCTGGAAATGCGTATCACGGAGGGACCACAGGCTACCATCAGCCATGTAAGAATTATAGGTAACGACCGACTGTACGAGCACGTGGTGCGCCGTGAGCTCCGTACCAAGCCAGGCGACCTGTTCTCCAAGGCAGCCCTGGAGCGTTCCTACCGAGAAATAGCCCAGATGGGACACTTCAATCCAGAAACCATCAACCCCGACGTGAAGCCCGATGCCACCAACGGAACCGTGGACATCAACTACATTCTGGAGTCTAAGGCAAACGACCAGATAGAGTTCTCTGCCGGATGGGGACAGACGGGTGTCATCGGACGAATCTCCCTGAAGTTCACGAACTTCTCCATGAGAAACCTGTTCAACAAGAATGCCCGCCGACGTGCGTTCCTGCCACAGGGTGACGGACAGACCTTCACCATCAGCGGTCAGACCAACGGTAGCTACTACCAGAGCTATAGCGTGTCCTTCCAGGACCCATGGTTCGGAAACAAACGTCCGAACTCACTCTCTGTAACTGCCTTCTACTCTAAGCAGACCGGTGTGAGCAACAACTTCTATAACAGTGCCTACTATAGCGGTATGTACGGGTATATGTACGGATACGGAGGCTACGGAAACAACTACTACAACAGTTACGAAAACTACTACGACCCAGACAAGAGCGTACAGCTGTACGGTCTTTCAGTGGGCTTCGGTAAGCGATTGCGCTGGCCGGACGACTACTTCACCCTGAGTGCCATGCTGACCTACCAGCGCTATGCCCTGAAGGACTGGGAGTTCTTCATCATACACAACGGTAACTGTAACAACATCAACCTGACCCTGGACATCTCCCGTAACTCTAGCGATAACCCTATCTTCCCACGTAGAGGTTCAGAGTTCTCGCTCTCAGGTACCATTACCCCACCCTGGTCTGCCTTCGACGGTAAGGACTATGCCCACCTGGCTACTACCCCGGGACCGAACTACCAGGATGAGCTGGCCGAGAAGTTCAAGTGGATAGAATACTACAAGATTAAGTTCCACAGCAAGACCTATACTGCCCTGGCAGGAGGCGACAAGTGCCCTGTGCTGATGACCCGAGTAGACTTTGGTTTCCTGGGCTCCTTCAACAAGAACAAACGCTCCCCATTCGAGACCTTCTACGTGGGTGGTGACGGTATGACCGGTTACTCCAGCAGCTACGCTACAGAAACCATTGCCCTGCGTGGTTATGAAAACGGATCGCTCACCCCATACGGCTATGAAGGCTATGCCTACAGCCGCTTGAGCCTGGAGCTCCGCTACCCGCTGATGCTGGAAACATCAACCAGTATCTATGCGCTGGGATTCCTGGAAGGCGGTAATGCCTGGGCCGATGCCAAGAAGTTCAACCCCTTCGACATGAAACGCTCTGCCGGTGTGGGTGTGCGCATCTTCCTCCCAATGATAGGTATGATGGGTATAGACTGGGCATACGGTTTCGACAAAGTATGGGGCCGCAAAGACTATAGCGGAAGCCAGTTCCACTTCATCATCGGTCAGGAATTCTAAAAAAATACAAAAAAAGCGAATAATTCAGATAAAACATATATATTTGCACCGCTTTAGGTATTTGATAACAAAAAAACTACATTAATAAAAAGGAAAAATGAAAAGACTTATTTTAATTGCATTTGTTTTGGCTCCACTGAGCTTGTTCGCTCAGAAGGTTGGTGTTGTTAATCAGGCAGAGATTATCCAGGCTATGCCAGAGTATACTGCTGCACAGACCGAACTTCAGAACACTGCAAAGCAGTATGATGATGAGTTGAAGCGTATGCAGGATGAGCTTCAGAAGAAGGCTGAGGATTTCGACAAGGAATCAGCTACTCTTCCAGATGCAATCAAGACTCGCCGTCAGAACGAGTTGCAGGAAATGTATCAGAAGATTCAGACCTATGCACAGGATGCACAGCAGAACATGCAGAAGACTGAGCAGGAGAAGATGCAGGCTATCAGCCAGAAGCTGACTAAGGCTATTGAGGAAGTAGGTGCTGCAGGTGGCTATGCTTTCGTTCTGGTAGATGGTTCTATGCCTTACATCAACAAGTCTGTTTGTACGGATGTAACTGCACAGGTAAAAAGCAAGTTGGGCTTGAAGTAATTTTTTAGACAAACTCTATAGGAAATGTCGCTCCAGTTTGCTGAAGCGACATTTTTTTTCTTTTCCTTGGAAAAGTGGGAAGAAAGACGTAATTTTGCATATACTCTAAAACTACAATAGTATGAAGAAACTGATTTTCATCTTGATGCTGTTCCTGCCTCTCACAGCTATGGCACAAAAATTTGGCTACATGAACTATGATGCAGTGCTGAAAGCCATGCCTGAATATACGCAAGCACAAGGACAGCTGGATATTCTGAAAGCAAAATATAAAGCCGAGGCTGAACGTACGGACCAGGAATTCAACCGCAAATATAGCGAGTTCCTGGATGGGCAGCGTGACTTCCCAAAGAACATCATGCTGAAGCGTCAGAAGGAACTGCAGGACCTGCTGCAGAACGGTGTGAAGTTCCGTGAGGAATGCGACAAGCTGGTGAAGCAGGCCGAGGAGGAACTGATGACCCCCGTGACCAGCAAGCTGAATGTAGCCCTGGGACAGGTGGGCGACGAGATGGCCCTGGAATATATCATCAATACGGAAGGCAAAGACTTTCTCTACATAGGCCCCAACGGTATTGACATTACCAGTGCAGTGAAAGCTAAACTAGGCATCCAATAATGTCCGACAGATTTCTACCTCAGGCTCCTGGACCCATCGGTGTGTTCGACTCAGGCTATGGTGGTCTGACCATCCTGAAGAGCATTCGTGAGCAGTTGCCCCAGTACGACTACCTCTACCTGGGCGACAATGCACGGGCTCCCTATGGTTCCCGCTCCTTTGAACTGGTCTACGAATTCACCTTACAGGCTGTGAGGCGACTTTTCGAGCTGGGCTGCCACCTGGTCATCCTGGCTTGTAACACCGCCTCTGCCAAAGCCCTGAGAAGCATTCAGCAGAACGACCTGCCCTACCTGGACCCTTCCCGCAGAGTGCTGGGGGTGATACGTCCCACGGTGGAGGTGATAGGGAACATCACCCGAAACGGACACATCGGCATTCTGGCTACCCCCGGTACCATCAAGTCGGAATCGTACAACATAGAGCTTCAGAAATTCTACCCCTCCGTGCACGTTACGGGACAGGCATGCCCCCTCTGGGTTCCCCTGATAGAGAACAATGAGCACAACGAGGAAGGGGCCAACTACTTCGTACAAAAGTACCTGAATCAGTTGCTGGAGAAAGACCCGGAGATAGACACCATCATCCTGGGCTGCACGCACTACCCCCTGCTGATGGAAAAGATTAGAACCTACTGCCCGGACCACATCCAGCTTATTCCACAAGGAAACTACGTGGCAGAGAGCCTGGCCAATTACCTGCAGCGCCATCCGGAAATGGCCAAGAGCTGTACAAAAGGGGGACAGTGCCATTTCCTAACGACAGAGTCCCCCGATAAGTTTACCGAAAATGCGACGACCTTCCTCCAGGAGGAAATTCACGCAAAGAAAATCATTTTAGATTAGTTTTTATTCCATGGAGATGAATGCAGGCTCAGGCAAGTGCATTCCAGCCATGACCAGATGGTTCTCCCTAGCATAGTCCAGCAAGCGCTTGCGGGAAGCAGCTGCCTTCTCCTTATCCATGTCGAAATTGGCATTGAATTCCGGGTGTTCCATCTGCAGGGCAGCCCCATGCATCAAGTCGCCGATAACCAGCAGATTCTCCTTCTGGAAAGCGGTATGACCTGGAGTGTGTCCCACGGCATCGATAGCCTTCACCCCATGAGGAAGAACCTCGCCAAACTGGAACAGAGTGAGCTGGTCCTTGTAGACCTCCATAGCCTCACGCTGCATGGCGTTTCTATCTTCTGGCATGTCCTCAATCCATGCTTTATACTCCACGGCTCCGACATAGACCTTTGCATTAGGGAAGACAGGCTTACCCTCGGCTACCATGCCACCGATGTGGTCCCCATGGAAGTGGGTGATGTAGAGATAATCGATGCTATCAGGGGTTAGATTATAGGCTTTCAGGTCTTCCAACAACTGACCACCCTTACTAGCTCCCAGACCGGTATCGAACAGGATCCATTCTCCATCGGCATGCATCAAGAAGGTGCTGACAGAAGAAGGAATACCCTCCTGCAGACCCAAGCTTTCAATCAGGGAATCTGGAGCACCGAACAACTCCCGGTTCATCTTTCGCTCCCCTTGATTGTCCTTCAGCCAGATGACGGAAGTCTGGTTATCACTAAGTACAACAGTGTTCTCGTCAACCTCTTCTACTACAGGTTGTGTAGCTGTATTCGTATTGGAATTACAACTGAAAAAGACGCCTCCCACTAGCAACAGGAGACCCATAGTCAAATTTCTCTTCATAGTTATTTAGTTTTATCTTAGCAGTACTTCTGCTTTTATTTCACTTGCGTCAGCAAAAAGCCCACAGCCAGACTCACAGCTTTCTGCATGTCGGTAGTAAAGCCATGGTTCTCACCCGGAAGCAAGTGCAACTCGCTGTTGCGGTACTCCCGGTTGAAGCATACACCGAAGGTGTAAGGAACCACCACATCGCCCGTACCATGGATAACACATACAGGACCTATGTACTGAGTAGCTGTTTCATAAATAGGTAAGGTTTGTGCCGTGAGGATATAGTCGCGCCCCAGCTTCAGGTTCCCGAACAGCTCCACGAACTCTGGAGGGTCGGCTGGATTATACTGTTTCCCCATGGTGCTCCCCCGAAGGGCATCTTCCCGCAGGACGGCTGCAGGAGCCATGAGCACTACAGACTTGACCACGGAAGTGCCCAACTGCCCGGCAAGCATGCTAGCTACCACACCCCCTTGAGAATGACCCAGGACAGAAATGGATTCCGTATAAGCCTGTGCCTGGATATAGGCTACCACCTTCTTGGCATCTTCTATCTCATTTAGGACCGTCATGTTCTGGAACAAGCCTTCGCTCTCCCCATGACCGTTGAAATCGAAACGGACCGATGCCACACCATCCTGCTCCAGCTTGTCGGCAATTTCCTTCAACAGACCCCGATTCTCCTGCTTGTTGCCAGAGAATCCGTGCATCAACAGGACCACCGGGCATTTCTCACCTGCCTTCAGTTCCGGTTTCTGCACCAGGACAGACAACTTACCGACAGCCCCTTGCAACTGAATCTTCTCTACTGATGCCTGTAGCTGGACTACAGACATCAGCAAAAAAGCGCATAATAGACTCTTCAACTTCATACTTATTTCAATTCAAATGAAACGGTAGATTTAATATCCTTAGAGGAAGCACCTACCAGCACATTGAAAGTTCCTGGCTCAGCCACCCACTGCTTCTTGTTGTCATCATAATAGCTCAGGGCATCCTTATCCAAGGTGAAAGATACGTTCTTGGTCTCACCTGGTTTCAGAGACACCTTCTTAAATGCCTTCAGCTCCTTCTGAGGACGAACCAAAGCAGACTGTACATCCTGAACATAGACCTGAACCACTTCCTTACCTTCTCTGCTACCGCTATTTGTTACAGGGATAGTTACGGTAACCTTCTCACCAGCAGAAACTTCTTTCTTGTCGATAGAAGCCTTACCATAAGTAAAGGTAGTATAGCTCAGACCATGACCGAATGGGAAGGTAGGCTGCAGTTTATTCTTATCGATATAACGATAGCCCACGAACAGACCCTCATTGTATGGCATATCATATACTGGAATCTTGCGACCGAAAGCTTCCATGAACAAGTTTGGATTCTCATGACCTGGATACTCACCCTCTACGTGTGCACCCACCTGATCCAAAGTAGCATAATAAGTGAAAGGCAGCTTACCACTAGGATTCACGTCACCCAGAAGGACATCAGCCAAGGAGTTACCAGCTTCGCTACCCAGATACCAGTCCTGAACAATGGCAGGAACACTCTTTACCCAAGGCATTTCCACTGCATTACCAGAGATGATGACTACAGCCAGTTTCTTCGTTACAGCAGCCAAAGCGGTAATCACGTCATTCTGATTATAAGGCAGAGCCAGCTGCTCACGGTCGGCACCTTCAGCATCCTGATGGTTGCTCTTGTTCAATCCACCGATGAAGATAACCAAATCGGCAGTCTTAGCCTCATTGACAGCATCAGCAATAAGCTGCTGTGCAGTACGGGTTTCGCTCAAGTCCTGACCGGTAACCACACCGTTATACTCACCAGAAGCATCACCCACATAACCACGCTGGTAAACCACTTCTGCAGCGTTTCCAATACGAGCCTTGATACCATCCAGAGGCAGTACCTCGTGCTGTGCCTTCAGAGAAGAAGAACCACCACCTACGGTCATCATCTTGATGGCATTCTCACCTACCACCAGAATCTTCTTGGTCTTGTTCAAGTCGATAGGAAGCAACTTTGGAGCTTTCTTAGCTGGAGCATCGTTCTTCAGCAGAACGATACCATTATCACCAATGGTACGTGCAGCAGAGATATGTGCCTCGCTGTTGATGCTACCGAAAGGACGATTAGGATTCATGCCGGTACGGAAAATCAGTCGGAGGATTCTGCGGCACTTATCATTAAGTTCATCAGTACCCAGCTTACCTTCCTGAATCAGCTTCTTGTAAGGATCAGCCATGAAATAGTTGGCATAGGCATTGCTGGCACCGGTAGTCAAGCCATTGGTCCAAGAACCATATTCCAGGTCCAGACCACCCTTTACAGTACCCTCGGTGTTGTGAACAGCACCCCAGTCGGAAATAACCACGCCATCGAATCCCCACTCCTTCTTCAGGACTTGGTTCAAAAGGTAGTCGTTCTCTGACAGCCACTTTCCACCATACAAGTTGTAAGAACACATGATGGTCCAGCTTCCAGCCTCCTGAACGGCAGCCTTAAATGCAGGGAGGTAGATTTCACGCAGGGTACGCTCATCTAGGATAGGGTTGGTGTTATTACGGTTCAACTCATTATTATTCAGGGCATAGTGCTTTACGCAAGTAGCCACGCCATTGCTCTGAACACCCTGGATATAAGGTACTACCATCCGGCTAGACAAGTAAGGGTCCTCGCCCATATACTCGAAGTTACGACCGTTCAATGGAGTACGATAGATGTTGACACCAGGGCCCAGCAGCACGGTCTTGTTGCGGAAACGTGCCTCTTCACCGATGCTCTTTCCGTAGAGCAGCGCCATTTCTGGGTCCCAAGTAGCAGCCAGACAAGTCAAGGCAGGGAAAGCTGTGATGGAGTCGTTGGTCCATCCAGCCTGATCCCACTCATCCCACAGCACCTCTGTACGGATACCGTGAGGGCCATCGGTACACCAAACCTCTGGAATACCCAGACGAGGCACACCCGGAGAGCTGAACTTACTCTGAGCATGGATCATGTTGATTTTCTCTTGCAATGTCATGCGGGAGAGCGCATCTTCCACACGGTCATTGATAGGTTTGGAATTGTCCAAATAAACTGGAGTCTGTGCAAAAGCCATGGTAGCCAATGCAAAGACAGCGGTTAACAAAAAGGATCTTTTCATAGTTCTATTAAATTAAGGTTATTCTTTTTTCTCTTTCGTATAGGTGCGAGCCTCAACCACATTGACTACATAGTCGCCCAGCTTCTCACACTCATTGATGATATCCATGTAGTAGACACCCATCTGGTAGTTGTAGAGACTGTTTGAGACATCGATGACATTCTGATGCTTCAACGTATTCCGGTAGTTATCGATTTCCGTCTCAATGTTATAAGATTGAACAGCATCGTTCCACTGACCGGTGATGAGCACCTTAATCATCTGAGTCAGCGCACTGGTAACCAGCTCAAACATATTGGAGATATGCTCATACTGCTCTGGGGTAAAATCGCCCTTTTCCTGAGATTTATGATTGAAGGAACGGGCCAGGTTATAGCAGGAGTCGCCTATACTCTCTATCTCGGACACCTCACGCAGCATGGCCTGGATGGTACCCTTGGTATCGGCACTTAAACGACCGTCCATCACTTCCTCCAGATAGTTTCCAATCTCTATCTCCATGCTGTCGCAGATATTCTCATACTTTTCAATACGGGAATAAAGCTTGGTAAACTCCTTCTCATCCTTCAGTCGGGACAGATCCTGAACCAAGTCGAACATACGCTGAGTACGGTCGGCAAAATGATTCAGTTCCTTGCGGGCCTCCAGGACAGAAAGCTCTGCCGTACTCAGGATGCCACCGGTGATGAAACGAAGACGGAAATCCTCCTCCTCATCTTCCTTCTGAGGTTTGATGATATAGCATACCAGTTTTTCCAGAAGCGGGATGAACCAAATGAGGATGAACGCATTGGTGATGTTGAATGCAGAATGGAAACCAGCCAACACCACAGATACATTGGACACATCAGGAGAGTCCAGGTCGTACCCCACCAGATTGCACACCATCTTCAGGAACCAAGGCAGAATGGACAGCACCCAGATTACACCTAGCGCATTGATCAGGAAATGTGCAAGTGCTGCACGACGGGCCTGGGTATTAGCCCCTAGTGCCACGATATTGGCCGTGATGGTGGTACCGATGTTTTCACCAAGAACCAGCATCACACCCTGCCCCAACTGCAGAACCCCTGTGGAACAGAGAATCATGGTAATAGCCATAATAGCTGCCGAAGACTGCACACAAAGCGTCAATATGGAGCCTATAATCAAGAAGAACAGAGAATTAAAAAAGTTGGGTTCGCTGAAATTAGAGAAGAAAGCACTGATGGCAGCACTGGCACCGGGGTCTTCCACCAAGCCGAATCCCGTTTCCTTCAGTGTAGCGAGTCCCAGGAAAAGGAATGCCACACCAAAGAGGAAATCACCGATGATGCGCCTTTTCTTCATGTAAGTAAGGATTATGCCAATAAAGAATGCAGGATAGATGAAGTCGCTGATATTGAATGAAAAACCCAGACTCATAATCCATGCCGTGACGGTGGTACCGATATTAGCACCCAGAATGACGCTGATACCCTGAATCAGGGTGAGGAGCCCGGCGTTGACGAATGAAACCGTCAAAAGTGTAGTAGCTGTAGAACTTTGTACCGCAGCCGTGACAAAAACACCCGTAAGTAAACCTGTGAAACGATTGGTGGTTACTGCACTCAATACATGACGCAATTGTGGACCTGCAAGTTTCTGAAGGCTCTCACTCATGGATTTCATACCATACATCAACAGAGCGAGGGAGCCAAGTAGTTTAAAAATAACCCAAATTGACATAATCAAAAAATATACTAGATAAATAACAATTTAATGAATTTTTATTGCTAAATTTACACGGACAATAAATGAAACCTTGACGACTATGGCAGATACACTTAGAATCCGATGCAAAAATAATAAAAAAACCAAGAACGTACCACTTGGAAGCACACTTTTAGATGTGTACCACGCATTTAATTTAGATATTCCTTATGGCCCTTGCAGCGCCAAAGTCAATAACAAAATTGAGGGGCTGGGATTTCCGCTCTACCACAATAAGGATGTGGAGTTCCTGAACATCACCACAGCCAGTGGTATGCGAACCTATGCCCGCACCTTGCTCTTCATCCTTTGCAAGGCTGCCAAGGACCTCTATCCGGATGTGAAAATCAAGGCCCGTGCCGTGGTCTCCCGAGGGCTATATCTTTCTGCCCTTCGGGAGGGAAAAAATATCCATAAGGAAGAGGTAGAAAAAATCAAGGAGCGGATGCAGGAAATCATCGATGCAGACCTGCCCTTCTACCGACATGAAATTCCTACCGACGAGGCTATCAAGATGTTTGAGGAAAGAGGAGACATCAGCAAGGTAAGGCTGCTGGAAAGTTCCGGTAAGCTATACACCACTTACCAGGAGCTGGATGGCATGCCCGACTACTACTACGGTTCCATTCTCCCTTCCACAGGACAAATCCACCTGTTCGACCTGGTCAAGTTCAGCGAAGGCATCCTGCTGCGCATTCCTAGTCGCAAGCACCCTGATTCACTAGAAGAAATGGTAGAAGAACCGAAACTACTGAACATCTTCCTGGAAAGATTCCGCTTGCAAGACACCTTCGGTATTACTACCGTAGGCGACTTCAACCTGGCTTGCAAGATGGGGCACGCCGTGGACCTCATTAATATAGCAGAGGCACTTCAAGAGAAGAAGATAGCAGCCATAGCCGATGAAATCACCCGAAGAGGCAATGTAAAAGTGGTACTTATAGCCGGTCCATCTTCCAGTGGAAAAACCACCTTCGGGAAACGCCTTTCTGTGCAGCTGCTGGCCAATGGCTTGTACCCTTATTCCATCTCCCTGGACAACTACTATGCTCCACGGGAGCGCGTTCCTAAGGATGAGAACGGGAACCTGGACCTGGAATCCCTCTATGCCCTGGATTTGAACTTCTTCAACGAACAAGTCAACCAGCTGCTCAATGGGGAAGAAATAGAACTGCCGAAGTACAACTTCAACCCAGAGGGACACTTGCCAAGTGGAAAGAAGCTGAGAATGACAGACAACATGATCCTCATTATGGAAGGCATTCACGGGCTAAACCCGAACCTGATGCCACAAGTCCCTGCTGAGAACACGTTCAAGATTTTCATCTCCGCCTTGACCACCATCCTCCTGGATGACCACAACTTCATTCCACCTTCAGACAACCGCCTGCTCCGACGCATTTTGCGAGACTCCAAGTACAGGAACTGTCCTGCAAAAGAAACCATTCAGCGCTGGCCAAGCGTACTGGCAGGAGAAGAAAAGTGGATTTTCCCCTTTCAGGAGAATGCAGATGCCATGTTCAACTCCGCCCTTATGTTTGAGTTGGCCATCATTAAAGATAAGATTCTCCCAGTGCTAGAAAAGGTGACAGAACGAGACCCAGAATACTCAGAAGTAGTCCGCCTGAAGAAATTCCTGCTCTACTTCAATTCCGTGAGCGACAAAGAAATTCCTCCTACCTCCCTACTCCGTGAATTCATGGGTGGAAGTTCTTTCGAGTACTGATGATTCAAGCAGAAAAGAACAGAAAGATCGGCCCCAGTTCCAGGATGCAGGAATGCTTACTGAAACTAGGCCGATTTTTCAGATATAAAGCTATTTCAATTCAGAGAAATTGAATTATCTTTGCATCAGAATTTAAAAAAATGGCTCAGACGAATAAAAACATACAGACTCAGGAGCAACAGCTAATCCAGACCTTGTCTCCACAACAAGTACTGCAAGTGCGCTTGCTGGAGATGCCTATTCAGGAACTGGAACAAAGAATAAACAACGAGCTAGACGGCAATGAGAGTTTGGAAAAAGGTCTAGAAGAGAACTATGAACCCGAGGAGCAGAATCCCGATGAAGGCAATAATGAAGATGGCTACGGAGAAGACGTCTTGATAGACCCTGAAGACAATGATTCCAAATATGAAGCCACAGAGCCCAGACAGGTTTCCGGGAAAGAACCTACCTACATAGAGGATCTGCCCCTTAGCAATGACCAGACCTTCTTCGATATCCTGACGAATCAGATAGGAGAATTCGACGTGACCGAAAGGCAACGGAAGATTCTTCTTCAGCTCATCGGTTCTCTGGATGACAATGGCCTGCTACTGACCGACCTCTGGAGTATAGCAGACGACATGTCTATCTATAGCGGAGAAGAGTTTTCTGAATCGGAAGTACAGGAATGCTTATCCATACTACAACAGTTTGACCCACCTGGCATTGGTGCCCGGAGCATTCAGGAATGCCTGCTTATCCAGATAGACAGGAAGAATGACAATCCTTTCCAAAAGCTGGTGCATAAAATCATAGCCGACTGCTACCAAGAATTCACCCACAAGAACTGGGATAAGATTGAAGCCAAGCTCAACCTCTCAAAAGAAGAGATGCAGCAGGCACTGGATGAAATCAAAAAGCTGAATCCACGTCCTGGCATCAGTTTAGGTGAATCCGGAAATCATAACCTGACCGCCATCACACCAGACTTTTACGTCACGGTGGATGATGATGAGGAACATACGGTACACGTCATGCTGAATAATACCCATATTCCCCAGCTGCACATCAGTCAGGCATTTTCCGATGTGCTGAATGATTACGAGAAAAACAAGAACCGGATGGGCAAGAAGGAGAAGGAAGAGATGGGCTACATCAAAAGTAAGGTGGACAGCGCCATTGGGTTCATCAATGCCATCAAGAGCCGACAGAACACCATGCTGAACACCATGAAAGCCATTGTCCACCTCCAAAAAGAGTTCTTTGCAGGAGGAGATGAACTGAGCATCAAACCCCTGACCATGAAAAAGGTGGCAGAAATGGCTAAGGTGGATATCTCCACGGTTTCACGCGTTTGCAACCGAAAATATGTGGAAACCCCATACGGCATTTTCCCGTTGAAACACTTCTTTGGCGACAGCTTCCAGACTGGCGAGGGTGAAGATGTGGCAACCCGCATTATTCGTGCCTACCTGAAAGAAGTCATCGACAATGAAGACAAGCATAACCCACTGACAGATGAGCAACTGGCTGCATTGCTAAAAAAAGAGAAAGGTTATGACGTGGCCCGCCGTACGGTAGCCAAATACCGTGGGCAGCTGAACATACCTGTGGCCCGAATGAGAAGAATTTGAGAATAGATGAATGAAAAGACACTCATAGGAGTAGCTAAAGCCATATCCTGGTTCTGCTCTCCATTTCTAGTACCTACAATAGGCATAGCCCTGCTATTTCTGCTGAGCTACCTAAGACTGCTGCCATGGCCCTATAAGATCTTGGTGGTACTAGCCGTGTTCTCTTTCACCTACATCATGCCCAGACTCACTATTTTCATGTATCGGAAAATGAACGGATGGACCTTGCGCGAATTCGGTTCCCGTGAGAAACGTCTAGTACCTTATATCTTGACCATCATCTCCTATCTTTTCTGCCTCACCCTTTTGGAGCGTTTCAATGTGCCTCGGTATATGAGTGGCATCGTAGTAGCTTCATTATTGGCCTTAGTCTTATGTGCCATCATCAATGTGTGGTGGAAAATCAGCTCCCACATGGTATCCATAGGTGGAGCAGCCGGTGCGTTACTGTGCTTTGGAGAATTGTTTGCATTCAATCCTATCTGGTGGTTCTGCCTTACACTGATTTTGGCAGGCATTTTAGGAACCAGTAGAATCACCCTCCGAATCCATACCTTGAGCCAGGTGCTTGGTGGATTCGCCCTAGGCCTGATCTGTGCATTTGTAGGAATATTATATTTTACCATATGAAACCATTAATAAGTATCATTATGGGCAGCACATCTGACCTTCCTGTCATGGAAAAAGCTGCCAAGTTCTTGGATGAGATGGAGATTCCATTCGAAATGAATGCCCTCTCTGCCCATCGAACCCCTGCTGAGGTAGAAAGTTTTGCAAAAGGAGCCAAAGAGCGTGGTTTGCAAGTCATCATAGCTGCTGCTGGAATGGCTGCAGCCCTTCCAGGTGTAATAGCAGCGAACACCACTCTACCAGTCATAGGTGTACCTGTAAAAGGTTCCGTGCTGGATGGTGTAGATGCACTCTATTCCATTATTCAGATGCCTCCTGGCATTCCTGTGGCTACTGTGGGAATAAATGCGGCTCAGAACGCAGCCATCCTGGCTACCCAGATGATAGCCCTCACCGATGCGAAAGTAGCTGACAAGCTAGCCGCCTACAAGGAGAGCTTGAAAGAAAAGATTGTAAAAGCCAACGAAGAACTGCATAAAGTAGAATTCAAATTCAAGTGTAATTAATGGATCTATTCAATTATTCACGTAGAAAGACTCATGAAGTGAATGTGGGCAATACCCCTCTAGGAGGTAATAACCCTATCCGCATTCAGTCCATGACCAACACCAACACACGCGATACAGAAGCATGTGTGGAACAAGCTAAACGTATCATTGAAGCTGGAGGTGAGTACGTTCGCCTGACCACTCAAGGAGTTATTGAAGCTGAGAACCTCAAGAACATCAATGCTGCACTCCGGAAAGAAGGCATCATGACCCCACTAGTGGCTGATGTCCACTTCAATCCTAGAGCAGCCGACGTGGCAGCCCTCTATGCGGAGAAAGTACGCATCAATCCAGGCAACTACGTAGATGCAGCCCGCACCTTCAAACATTTGGAGTATACCGATGAGGAATATGCTCAGGAACTACAAAAAATAGCCGACCGCTTCATTCCTTTCCTAAATATCTGCAAGGAGAACCATACTGCTATCCGTATAGGAGTGAATCATGGTTCATTGTCCGACCGCATCATGAGCCGATATGGAGACACTCCGGAAGGCATGGTGGAAAGCTGCATGGAGTTTCTTCGCATTTGCGTTAAAGAGAACTTCAAGGACGTAGTTATCAGCATAAAGGCTAGCAACACTGTAGTCATGGTACGCACCGTTCGGCTGTTGGTTCATGTCATGGAACAAGAAGGTATGGACTTCCCTCTCCACCTGGGTGTAACCGAAGCTGGTGATGGTGAAGATGGCCGAATAAAAAGTGCCGTAGGCATTGGTGCACTGCTGAGCGATGGACTGGGTGACACCATCCGCGTATCCTTAAGTGAAGCACCTGAAGCCGAAATACCTGTTGCAAAAGCTCTGCGTGATTATATCCTACAACGTGAAGGTCATACTTATATCCCTGGAGTAGATGCCAGTGAGTTTGACTACTTGCATCCTTCCCGAAGGGAGACCAACGCTGCAGGAAACATTGGTGGAGACCATGTCCCAGTAGTAATTGGCAGTCATTTCAAGGGTGAGTATTTATTGGATGAACAGTTTACTCCAGACTATCTTTACTGTGGAAGTGAATTCCCTCCTCACCGGGTTCCTGGCATTCCTTACATTGTAGATATCAATTCCTGGACCGGTGAAGAAAACACCTACCCTGCCTTTACCACCTACAGCAAGGAGGATGAGCCAAGCATGCTACCCTTTGTGAATATGATTAAATCCCCTATCAAATTTCTATTCACAACGTATGCCACTCTAAGTGATGAAGCCATCGCATGCCTAAAATTCCATCCAGAGCTGGTAGTAGTGAGCCAGAGCAACCATAAGAACCGTCTGGGAGAGCATCGTGCTTTAATCCATGAGATGATGCGCAACGGGCTGAAAAACCCAGTTGTCATCTTCCAACATTACAATGAGGAGGACAAGGAAAACTTCCAGCTGAAGAGTGCCGCAGACATGGGTGCCCTTCTGATGGACGGGCTGGTAGATGGTATCTATCTACACAATAACGGTTCCATTGAGAGTTCCACCATAGATGCGACCTCCTACAACATACTTCAAGCTGCTCGCACCCGAATCTCCAAGACTGAATATATTTCTTGCCCTAGCTGTGGAAGGACCTTATACGACCTAGAAGAGACCATCAAGCGAATCAAAGCTGCTACTAGCCACTTGAAAGGTCTAAAGATAGGTATCATGGGGTGCATTGTAAACGGTCCAGGCGAGATGGCAGATGCAGACTACGGTTATGTAGGTGCAGCAAGAGGAAAAGTCAGCCTCTATAAAAAGAAAGAATGCGTGGCTAAAAACATTCCTACCGAAGAAGCAGTAGACCGCTTACTTGAACTCATCAAGGAAAACGGAGATATGTAGAGTGATTACAGTAGGCGTTTGCTAAGGTAACGTACAGGATACCATACCGACAGATAGCCTACTAGAACCACTGTGACAAATACGATGACAATATCCCAAAAATGGACACTAACCGGATAGGAATCGATAATAAAGCTTCCACTTTCCGAACCTAATTTCAGCCAGCCAAATTTCATCTGGCCCCAGCAGAGTAACAAGCCTACTACCAGGCCAAGAACTGCCCCAATGGTTGAAATCATACGTCCTTCGAACAGGAAGATCTTGCAAATCTGATCATCGGATGCACCCAGATTACGCAAAGTCTGCACATCAGCCTTTTTATCGATAATCAGCATAGAAAGGCTACCAATGATATTAAAGCAAGCCACCATCAGGATGAACGTCAAGAACAGATAAGAAAGCAGTTTCTCAATTTCCATAATCCGGAAGACATCGGCCTGCTGTTCATATTGATCCATGACTTTATAGTCCTGGCCAAGCTTCTTCTGCAGATCTCTTTTCACTGTATTGACATTGATACCGTCTTTACAGCGAATTTCCAATGCCGTCATTTCTCCAGGTGCCCCAAAAAGTTTACGTGCAAAATCCAAGGACACCAGTACATAATTTGAATCATACTTGTCCTGCATCACAGCAAAGACCACACCTGGAGATAGAAACTCATCCTGGTTGAAACTGGCTGCAGGATTGCCCATATTGATACGCTCCCCCTTTTTAGGTGCAAAAACCACCATGGGATCCTCAAAATTGGCACCCACACCCATAGTCCGAGTCAAGTGAATGCCTAAAATGCCGTATTTCAGTAAGTCATCACCCAATTCAAACCGCCCTTCACCATAGAGCAAATCGTCAATATCCGTAAGCTCCTCAAAGTTTTTTTCTACTCCCTTTAAAGTCACAATAGCTTGTCTGCCCCCATAACTCAGCAAAGCATTATCCTCCAAAGTCTCAGTAAATACCTTTATTCTGGAATCCTTCCGAAGTTCTAATAGGTTGGGGTCATTATGCTGCAAGTGCTTTCCTTCCGAAGGCACAATTTTCAGTTGTGGGTCGAAAGCCGTAAATAAACTGGCTACCATATCTTGAAAGCCGTTAAAGACAGACATGGTACAGATTAAAGCCATGGTGGCCAATGCCACCCCACAAACAGAAATACCTGAAATAATGTTGATGGTATGGTGTGACTTTTTAGAAAAGAGGTACCTACGAGCTATGTAGAAAGGAAAGTTCATTAAGGACGCATTTACTTCTTCAGCAGACGATCGATATTTTCTATATAATCAAGAGAATCATCCACAAAGAACTTCAGTTCAGGAATAATGCGGAGTTGTTTACCCACCTTTGTCCCTAATTCGTAACGTATAGATTTCACATTATCGTTCACATTCTTACAAATTTCCTCGGAACGCTCACTAGGAAAGATGCTCAAATATATACGAGCTACACTCAAATCCGGGCTGATACGCACAGCACTGACAGAGACTAATACACCAGGGAGTTGACGAGTCTGAGACTGGAATATCAAACTCATTTCTTTCTGAATCAATCGAGAGATTTTATTTTGACGTGTTGTTTCCATAATTCTTTATCCTTTAGTTTTATGTGGCAAAGATACAGCAATTTTTCCATTTTCTTTGTACTTTTGCAAAAATCAATAATTAGAACCTATGAAGAAGCTATTATTATCAGCTTTAGTCATCCTCTTTTCATGGGGTGCAAAAGCTGAAAACATTGAAGTAAACTCTTTCCTTTATGCAGGACCTTACCCTATCCAGAAACCCCTTATGCTGGATAGTGTAGATGTAAATTCCAAGAAATTCGATGATGCCAAGTTACTAGAAACCACGGTTTCCTTTAACGCATTGGAAGAGGGGAAGACTGTTTCTTCCCAGCACCTGCCAGGCTATACTAGCACAGCTATCCACCTACTGGGATTCACCTTGCAGAATACCCAATATGCCAATGGTACACTCAACGTGGAAGGACTGAAAAACTACCAACTCTTTCAAGAAGGGAAAGAAATACATACCGGCAAAATAACTTTAGAGCCAGGAACACACAACTATGTTATCAAGTACCTGACCCACAACAGCCAAGATGAAAGTGTGAAAGTATCTTTCGAAACAGAAAAAGAAGGAACCGTACAGATAGCATCATCCACCGAACGCCTTTATACCCTGATGGACGTACTTCATGCCACCCGATATAACGGAGTATCCCTATCTCCTAACGGGAAATACATGATAGTAGGTTATAATCAAGTGCTAGCCGGTGGGAAAAGCAGCCGATCTACCAAGATTATAGAAGTAGCTACCGGCAAAGTGATGGGCGAACATGCTGAAAACATCAATTGGATGCCTGTAAGTAATCAATACTATTTTACACGTCATACAAATGAAGGCAGACAACTCGTTTGCATTGACCCTGCCACCGGTATAGAAAGAATACTATGTCCACAAGTACCTGAAGGATATTTCACCATCTCGCCAACTGAAGATTTCCTTATTGTAACTCAGCGACAAGAAGGACCAAAGGAAAGAGAAGGCATCTACCAGATTCTGGAGCCAGACGACCGACAACCAGGATGGAGAGAGCGCTCCAATCTAGCCAAATATGACCTAAACACGGGCATTTTGCAACCTTTGACTTATGGTTATCACAATATCTACCTTGAAGACATTTCTCAAGACGGCCAGTATCTGCTTTTCGGCAAATCAGAAAGCCGCTTGACCCAGCGTCCTACCACGGTAATGACACTCTACCTGATGAATCTTAAAACCTTAGAGACAGAAATCCTCATCGACAAGGATGGCTTTATCAACGGAGCGCAGTTCTCTCCTAATGGCAAGCAGATTCTGATAAGCGGTTCACCAGAAGCTCTAAACGGAATTGGGAAAAATGTCAAACCAGACCAAATCCCAAGCATGTACGACTATCAGTTATATCTGATGAACCTAGAAGACAAAAAAGTCAAACCTCTCACCAAAGACTTCAATCCAGCAGTTTCCAAGTACGTCTGGAGTAAGGTGGACAACCAAATCTATTTCAATGCTGAAAACAGAGACTACATCAGCCTATACCGACTCAATCCGAAAGATGGAAAAATCAGTCAACTACAGACATCTGAAGACTTAGTCAGCAATTTCAGCCTTGCTTCAACAGCTCCGATACTCACTTATTATGGCCAAGGCGCATCCAATTCTGACAGACTCTATACTTTGGATACCAAGAGTTTAAAGACAACTTTGAAAGAGGATCTCAGTGCCAAGACACTGGCTAATATCAAACTAGGAGAATGCAAAGAATGGAATTTCGTCAATTCCCGTGGAGATACCATATATGGTCGTTACTACCTACCACCATCATTCGACCCAAGCAAAAAATATCCTCTTATCGTAAACTATTATGGAGGATGCAGCCCTACAGAACGTGCCTTTGAGACACGTTATCCTCACCATGCTTATGCGGCATTAGGCTATGTGGTCTATGTGGTGGAACCCAGTGGAGCAACTGGCTTTGGCCAAGAATTCTCTGCCCGACATGTGAACACAGCCGGTGAAGGACCTGCACAGGATATTATAGAAGGGACTCAGACTTTTTGCAAGGAACACCCCTTCGTAAATGACAAGAAGATAGGTTGCATCGGTGCAAGCTATGGAGGTTTTATGACTCAGTATTTACAAACCAAGACCCATATTTTCGCAGCTGCAATCAGTCATGCAGGAATCAGTGACCATACCAGCTACTGGGGTGAAGGTTATTGGGGATATTCCTACAGCGAAGTGTCCATGGCTGAGAGTTACCCCTGGACACGGAAAGACCTCTATGTAGACCGTAGCCCACTATTCAATGCAGACAAAATTAACACTCCAATCCTTTTCTTGCATGGAGATGCAGATACCAATGTGCCTGTAGGAGAAAGTATCCAAATGTTTACCGCACTAAAATTATTAGGAAAAGAGACTGCATTCGTAGCCGTTAAAGACCAAAATCATCACATTCTGGATTACAACAAACGCCAAATGTGGCAGAATACGATTTTTGCATGGTTTGCCAAATATCTGCAAGATGATTCTACTTGGTGGGATGCCATTTACACTCCAAAATCTCTCTAGGAGCAAACATAAATAATAAGGGGCTGTTCTCACGAACAACCCCTTATTATTTTCACATCAAAATGCAAAATATAGATGTGTCATCTTCAAACAATCTTTAAAACCCAATCAAAAAACTATAGCCTATCTTTAATATCTAACTTATTTACAAATCTATCATTTGCTCTTATTGAGTTCTCTAAACTTTTTCTCACATTATAAACAATAAATGTTTTGCTTTCAGTTTCTCCTCACTCAAATCCTTTTACCCTATTTACTAATACTTATTCAAAACTAAAAAACAATCTATATATTTACCTTAATTAACCTAATACCTTAATCGCAATCTTTTTAACCTTAACTTAATACCCTGAAACTTTATTCTTGTTTTCTGCTGCAAAGATACTGTGCTTTTTGACATCCTCATATGTTTTTTTAAATAATTGTGTGCGAAAACAGTATTTTCTTGACATACATCAAGGGAAAATAAAACGTCATCAATTACAGCCCTATCATCTCATTACGTACACATTTACGATAAAATGGTATCGTTTTGACATAATACATCCGAAAAAGATTCCATATATATCAAATGCAAACGTTAGGCATAATGACACATCGAGTTCTTACATATAAAATATAAAAAGGAGGCAGCCATCCCATGGGAAAGACTGCCTCCTTTTATATCAATGTTTAATTACTTAAAAAGTCTTGGAGTGAAATCTGCCAAATATTTACGCCAGTTTCTCCAGATGTGGCCACCATCAGTCTCATAGTACTTGTAAGGATATCCCTTTGCATCAAGCTGAGCACGGAAATCTGTATTAGCCTTAAATAGGAAATCTGAATTACCACATGCAATGTAGAACAGAGCTGGACGGTTCTTCTTACTAAACAGATTGTCCAGTTTCTTATCAAAATCTCCATAGATAGGACTTATACTTGGATCGGTCACACCAATAGCTGCACTGAACAGACCTACATAGTTGAACTTGTCAGGATACTGTTTTGAGATGTGCAAAGAATGGAAACCACCCATTGACAAACCTGCGATAGCTCTACCTTTCTTATTTGCCTGAGTACGGAAAGTCTTGTCGATGAAACTAATGATTTCAGGGAAGTCGGTCTCAAAAGTACCCTCCATAGTCTTAGGCAGCCCCATGGTAGGAACAGTCAAGCCTTCAGAGCCTTCTCCAGGAGCAGCTTCCATGGAAATGTTACCATTAGTCATGACAACAATCATAGGCTTTGCCTTACCCTGAGCAATCAAATTGTCCAGAATCTGTGTGCTACGTCCTTGAGTATACCATGCCTCTTCATCACCACCAATGCCATGGAGGAGATAAAGAACAGGATACTTTTTTCCGCTAGTTTCATAGCCTGCAGGAGTGTAAACTGTAAGACGGCGATCCATATTTTCCTTAGTGCTGTGATACCAGATCTTAGAAACAGTACCATGAGGCACATCCTGAACTTTGTAAAGATCTACAACTTCATTTCCGTCCACATAAAGAAGATTAGAAACTGTAGAGACATCACGATTCAGATAGACATTATTTGGATCAATCATTGTCTGACCATCAACAATGAATGAATAAGTGTACATTTCAGGAGCAACAGGAGTTGGAGTAGTATATTCCCAAACGCCATCTTTTTCCACCAAGTCTGCCTGGCCCGGCATATCCATTGAACCAAAATTTGGAATCTCCACCTTACGAGTTGGTAAGAAATCACCGGTAACTTTGACAGAAATAGCCTTAGGAGCTACAAAACGGAAAGTAACGGTCTTGTCGGCATTGATTTCTGGAGACTTTGCATTTGCTCCACCAAAAAGAGCCTGCTGAGCATAGCTGGAAACACCTACTGCCAGCATGATTGCGCATATAATCAGTTTTTTCATTTTACTTCTTCTTTAGAGGATTATTTAAACAATCTTGGAGCAAAAATGCTCAGATAATAACGCCAGTTCTTCCAAATGTGACCACCTTCAGTCTCAACATACTCATAAGGATAATTGTGTTCATCCATATAAGAACGCAACTGATCTACACCCTGCTTTACAAAATCTGTCTTTCCACAACAAATCATATAAAGATATGGTTTGTTCTTAGCAGAGAACTGAGTTGCCATTTTTCCGTCGAAGTCAGTATATACATCGCTGGTTGGATTCTGATTTCCCAAGCCACCACCAACAGATGCACCTGAGAACAGACCTACATAACCAAACATATTAGGATAATACTTGGATATATTTTCTGAATGGAAACTACCCATAGATAGACCAGCTATGGCACGATGCTTTTTATCTGTGTAAGTACGGAAATTCTTTTGAATGAAATTAACTACATCTGGGAAGTGAAGTTCAAAGGCTGCTTCTTTCACTTGTGGACGATTATTTCCTTGTCCCATGCCCATAGAAGGCTGCACAAGTCCTTCTGCGCTCTCTCCTGGAGCAGCAGTCTGCCATGCATTACCATTTGTCATAACCAAAATCATAGGTTCTGCCTTACCTTGAGCAATCAAGTTGTCTAGAATCTGAGTGGAACGGCCCTGAGTATACCAAGCCTCCTCATCACCACCTGCTCCATGGAGTAGATAGAAAACAGGATATTTTTTACCACTTGTTTCGTATCCAGCTGGAGTGTAAACGGTAAGACGACGACTTGTTCCTAGTTCTGGACTATAATACCACATCTTACGAACCGTACCATGAGGTACCTTGTTTACAGAGTATAGATTACCTTTGGAATCCTCTGCACCCTTTACGATGAAATAGTTTGTAACTGTAGCCACATCGCGATTGATGTATACATTGGCAGGGTCAGTAGTACGCTGACCATCTACAATAAAAGAATACGTATAATAATCACTTGCCAATGGCTCTGGGGTTGTAAATTCCCAAACACCATCCTTCTCTACTAGGTCTGCAGAGCCTGCAGTAGCCATCTTTCCAAAATTTGGAATTTCAATCATGACTTCTGGGAGGAATTCACCAGTTACCTGAACTCTTCTAGCCTTTGCATCCTTGTAACGGAAAGTTACAGTGTTGTCTGCATTGACCTGAGGAGACACGATCTGTGCACCACCCCACAAAGCCTGTTGTGCAAAAGACACTGTAGCAAACAGTGTTGCACATGCTGTAAGTAAAAATTTTTTCATGATACTATAAATAAAAAATTTTCCGATAGTCTGTCTATTTTTAAATAGACGCCCAAATTTACCAAAAGTTTAACTTAGAGCGTCTATTTTTATCTATAACCTTAATTTTTATTAACTAGAAAGAGATTGGACCATTATATATATAAGGTACACCTATCACCGTCTCTATCTTATAATTGTCACCATCCTTAGTTACTACAAAAGTGGCATCACAAGCAGAAGCCGTATCCACATCCTCATTTACTTTATGCAAGACAGAAGCACTCTGTTTGTAGGTTCCAGCTGCCACTGCATCATCTGCAGCTGCCACATAAGTGCCTTCAGCTAAAGTCCCGTCTGAACTAAAGAACTCGACATTGAATGCTACACCTGTTCCGCTGGCAGCCCATGACCAATTCTCATACTTAATGGAAGCACCAGGTCCTGCAAATCCCAAGGCTATAGTATTACCGCCCCAAGCTACCCAGTTCATACCACCGCCATAAGTCAATTCCTGAGTCTTTGCTGCGCCATCTGGATCTAAGTCGGGAATAGCTCCTTTATACTGAGCATAGATGCCTTCCTTACCTTGATCAATAGTAATAGTGTAAACAGAGCCTTCCTTAGTCACTACTACATCTCCATGGTCTACCAAGCTGGTTGTTTGAGCGCCATCTGCATAAGTATACCAAAGAGAACCTGCATAAGCAGTCCATGTCCAATCACCCCATGAAGCCTCATATTCATAGCCAGCAACATAACCTGAACCTGGAGAATAGGTTCCTGGATGAAGTTTGCCGTCTTCTGATGCATTGAAAATTAACAAAAGGTCATTTCCTTCTCCAGAATAGGTTGTAGTATAAGTAGCAGGATCGAAGTTTGTAGTATAACCACCTGTTGACATTAATACAGACAAGGTACCATCAGCTTGAACGCCAGCACTGAGCAGCTGTGTCAAATAGATTGGGTCATCTGGTTCAAACTCCATAATGGCCTCTCCACCATTAATTCTGTAAGCCTTTCCATCTTCTGTAAATAGGGAAGACAAAGCAAAAGTATAAGTATCACCCTCTTTAGCCACATTGAATGTACCGCTAGTAACCTGACTACCATTGATTGTACTACCTGCAATGTAATTACCATTCTTAGTTGCAGAAGTTGCATAAGTGTAGCCTGTACCAACCAGGTAATATTGGTTGCTGACCAGAACCATATTCAATGTAACGCCTTCACTTGTTCCAAACTGGACAGTAAATGTACGAAGATTTCCATCCTTCGTTTTGTCGAGCACGGAAGCCGAATTTATATTCAACTGGGTTGGGGCTGCATACTCCCCAGTGAGTTCATCGTGTGAATCTGCTGGGTCGCAAGAAGTAAAGCCAGTACCTATTAAAGTTACTACAGCTGCAGCCATTAGGAAAGATTTGAATGTATATCGTTTCATGATTTTCGATAATTAATGAATCTTTTTTATAATGTTTGCTATTACCAACCTGGATTCTGTACAATCTGATCATTCAGACGAACCTCTGTTCCAGGGAAAGGAAGCAGTTCATGCTTATTCTGCTTGAAACCATAGAGATTTGCATTCGTGTTGAAGTTGTAATAAGTCACTTCACCGTTAGAACTAATCATAGGCAATTTCTCACCTTGATTTTTCAACAAATCATATGCAATTCCCCAACGGATAATATCCATCCAACGAGTAAACTCACCACAAAGTTCAATACGTTTTTCCCTACGAATTTCATCACGTGTATAGCCACTCTTAGTAGGAGCCTTAGCTCGAGTACGAATCATGTTCATGCATTCATCTGCCTTTGCCTGATTACCAGACTCAAAATATGCTTCTGCTGCCAGGAGAATAACCTCTGCATAGCGCATCCAACGTGTGGAATTACCATTTACAAAACCATAACCTGCAGCCGGCATTTGTTCTGCTACGATACGCCACTTCCACATAAAATAGCCTTCATTAATAATAGCAGTATTCACCGTACATCCCATTTCCTGAACCTGTTCAAATGTTTTCATGGTAGCATTCAAACGGTATCCGTCCTTTCCTTCCACTGCCACAAAATCCTCATACAAACTCTTTTGAGGACAAAGGAATCCCCAACCAGTAGAATAGAGGCCCACACTTGAAGGGACTGTCATCTTATCTGTACGCCAGTTAATCATTAGAGGGACGATATCTGTGTTATTAAAAACATTATTAGGGTCAACTACTCTGTTACTCTCAAACATCATCTCGCAGTTCCGCTGATGACCATACTGCAACAAATTCTCATAGTCATCATATAATGCATATTTTCCACTGGACATGACAGCCTCAAACTGAGTAATAGCTGCACTATAGTTCCCTTGCCACATATAAGCCTTTCCAAGCATAGCCTGAGCAAACTGCTTGGTAGTACGCCATAAGCTTTTGTCATTCACACTTGACTTTTCAGGAAGTTTACCTGAGTTTATTGCAGCTTCCAAATCGCTGACAACAAGACCCCATAATTCTTCCTTCGTTCCATTTGGACGACTATACTCACTGGCCTCCAATTCATGATCCACTACAGGAGGCGTACCCCACAAGTTTATCAGATTAAAATATGCCCATGCGCGTAATACATGTGCCTCTGCAAGACTACGATCTTGTATTTCAGTACCACCTTCTACATGACCTAGGACAACATTACATTTATAAATAACAGAATAGAAAGTTTGGAACAAACCCTGAATATAACCAGCCTCTGTTCCATAGGTGAACTCATTGAACTGTTCCAAATCAGCATTATCATTACGGGCACCACCTCCACTCCAAAAATCATCTCCAAGAGAATTCAAAATCATGGTGTAATTAAAGACGGCACCACGAAGCTGCTCATAAATGGCAGTAGCTGCCTGCTCTGCCTCTTCATCGGTCTGATAGAATGTAGAGTAATCCAACACTCCGTGCTGCTCAATATCAAGTTGCTTTTCACAAGATGTGAAACCTAATGCCAGCATACAGACACAAGCAAGAATTGATAAATATTTAGTTTTCATTTTCTATACTAAATTTCGTGTTAATTAATAGGTTAAAGTTTAGAAGGTCACACTCAATCCAAATACAATCTTCTTTGCATTTGGATAAGAGCCCTTATCAACACCTAGTGAAGAACCTACACCGGTAACTTCAGGGTCAAAGCCTGGATAGTTAGTAAAGGTAAAGAAATCTTCCAATGACCCATATATTCTTAGGTTATCAATCGCTATCCTCTTCAAGATTCCCTTAGGAAGGCTATAACCCAACTGAATTTGCTTAATCTTAAAATATGAACCATCGAATACCATTGCATCGGAAGTCATATATCTATCCATACTATTTGCACCTGCACGAGGATTAACCGCCTGTGCATTCTGCTCTGCTGTGTTATACCTGCTCCATCGGTTGTCTGTAAGAGCAGTCAGTTTATTTACAAAGTAATCTGTACGGTTTAAACAACAATAAATATCATTACCCTGAGAGCCAGTACCGAAAACTATTAAATCAAGACCTTTCCATGCTGCAGTCAGGGTGAGGCCATAAGTAAAATCTGCCATACCCTTACCTATCTGAGTCTTATCATTTGCAACTGGAGAGTCTGTAACATTATTATCTGCATCGTAGAATAAAGGATCACCTGTTTCCTGATCAAGTCCTGCAAAACGATAGCCGTAGAAATACCATGCTGGCTTTCCAATCTCGAAACGAGTTATAGCACCATAAGTATGGAATCCTGCTCCATCAATAGCATCCAAAGACTCGTGGATATAGGTTACTTCATTCTTAAGGGTTGCAATGTTACCACGGATTCCATAACTGAAGTCTCCAATATGGTCTTGCCAACCAAGTTCAAACTCAAATCCCTTGTTCGTGATATTACCAGCATTAACTGGGGAAGCCGTATTTCCTACTACAGTAGATGGCGTGATACCTGACACAATCAAGTCTTTGGTATCCTTCTTGAAATAATCAGCAGTAAAAGTCAAACGGTTTCTAAGGAAACGGAAGTCTACACCAATATTCAACTGCTCAGAGGTTTCCCACTTAAGATTGTTATTGCCTGTTGCAGATGGTGCATAAGCATTTATGTAACTACCTATATTTTCACCCATACCTGTAGGATAAGAACCACTTTGTGAAATTACAGTAGCATAAGAATATCCTCCCAAAGAAGCTGTAGAACCATTCTGTCCCCAGCTGACACGAATCTTAAACTGGTCTAACCAATCACGTGTTCTTTCCATGAAATGTTCCTCACTGACAACCCATCCAAGAGAAGCTGCTGGGAAATAACCCCAACGCTGATTGGTAGGAAGGACACTCAGGTCTGCAGCATCTGCACGCAGTGAGAACTGGAACATATACTTACCTGCATAATCATAGTTCAAACGTCCGAAATAAGCCAGTTTTTTAGTATATGAAGGCTCTGCACCGGAAACACTCTTAGTTGCTGTAGAAGTAGCATATGCCAAATACCAAAACTTAGGAATATCCTGAGTCACACCTAAGTCACCATCACCACCAGATTTGCTACCACTGAGGCCATATGAGCGGCTTGAGCTAAATGAAGTACCTAACATAATGGAAGCAGTATGCTTACCAAATGTACGAGAATAGTTCAAGAAGTTTTCCCACTGGTAATAAGTAGGGTGATATGTGCTACCTGACAATGAAACGAAATTTTGTTTCATAGAATCGCTGACATAATAATCATGACTTACGCCATAGGACTCTGTCGCTGCCAAACGATAGCCTAAACGAGAAGTAAATACGAATCCTTTAAAAGGAGTGAAATTCACATAAGTAGTACCATTGATGTTATGACCACGGTTCTTAGAAAGAGAATTATCACGCATTATTAATGGATTGGTAGAGTTCGCCAAAATGTAAGGTGAAATACCATAATAGTTACCATTACCATCACTTAGCATTTCACCATGCTCACCAGCCTGCCAACCATCATAAATAGCACGCATATAAGCTGGCATTTCGTCCAAAGTATAAGTAGGACGAGTCAAAGGATCCAGTTGAATTACAGACAACAATGGAGATCCATACTCTGTTCCTTCACCTATAGACTGACTCTTGTAGAAAGTTATCTGATTATTTGTTCCAATCTCCAACCAAGGTTTAACTTTCCAACTTGCATTGATCATACCTGTAAGACGTTCATAGACATCATGGTCACCTGCCACCATACCATTATTATCAAGATAAGACATGGAAAGATAGAGGGACCCCTTGTCAGAACCAGCCTGGAATGTCACATTATGACGTTGCATCCATGATGTTTCAAAAGCCACATCTGCCCAGTCTGTATTAGTTTCAAAATCCCAATACTTATAAAATGTCTCCTTTGAAATAGTACCAGCCTCCATAAAGTAATCCATATACTGCTCAGAGTTCATGGTTTTTGGAACCTTTGAAAGATTCTGTGCTGTCAACTGAAAATCATAAGTGATTTTACCACTACCTTGACCCTTCTTTGTGGTGATGAGAATTACACCATTTCCTGCAGCTGCACCATAAATAGCAGCAGAAGCACCATCTTTCAATACCTCCATAGATTCGATATCATTAGGATCAATACCACTGATATCACTGGCAATACGACCATCTACGACATAAAGAGGAGAAGAATCACCATTGGAAGCCACACCACGAATACGCACTGATGGAGATGCTCCCGGTCTTGCTGAAGCACTAAGAACTTGAACACCGGCTGTCTTACCTTGAAGTGCCTGCTCTGGACGAGTAATGGTACGAGCTTCCATATCCTCACTTTTCACCTGAGAAACTGCACCAGTCAAAGAACTCTTCTTTTGAACACCATAACCAACAACAACCAGTTCTTCCAATGCCTGACTGTCTTCCTTCAGAATAATGTTCATTTTTTTGTCTGTTTGAACTTTTACCTCCTGGGTTACATAACCCACATAAGAGATTACCAAGACAGCACCATTGTTTCTCACTGACAATTCGAAATTACCATCTATATCGGTGATAATTCCATTTGCTGTACCTTTCTCCAGAATACTCACAGCCATGAGTGGTTCGCCCTGTTCGTCCACAATCTGGCCTGAGACTTTAACTTGTGCCATAAGAACTGGCAAGCCAACAAAAAGGAATATAGCTAAAGCCACAACCCTTTTTAGTCTAAAGTGTTTCATAGATTTTTTTTTAAAATGTTATATAGATATAGATATTGTGTTTCCGAACTAGTATGACGACGCCGCAAAATTACAACTAAATGATGTTCAACAGGTTTCGAGGGTGTTTATTTAATTTTCAATAATGTTCAAAAATTTTCATCTATGTAAAAATTTATTGAAACTATTGAAAAAATGGATATAATCTACTAACTTTGCCTTACCTAAATATACCCAATAATATGAAACTAAAGCATCTTGCCTTTATTGTGACTTTGACATTTATATTTGCCTGCGAGAAAAAACCAACACCTCAAGAGGCAATAGGACTTTCTTTGGAAGATAGTCCTGTCATAACAAACCAACTTTCCAACCAGCGTGTCACCGGCTTTGCAGAAGATGCTGATGGATATATATGGATCTCCACCTTCCGTGGTCTAAATCGCTATAATGGTCATGATTTTCATCAATACTATTGCAATGATGATTCAACAAGCTTGCCAGATAACCAACTAAACACCGTATTTAAAGACAGCAAAGACAGAATTTGGGTAGCTTCTGTGAATGGGGCTTGCTATTATACCGAGCAGGACAATTTCCACCAAGTTAAAATGATAAAAGATGCCAGCAGAAATGGAACCCAGTTTGTTGAAAACAGCAAAGGAAAGCTATTCTTAAACTTAGTAAACAGTTTTGTATTATTTGATGAAGAGAAAGATGCTTTTTGCCAAGAAGTAAAACGATATGACCCAATGGATTTATACACCATGAGGTTGTATATAGACAAAGAAGACAATCTGTGGTCTGTATGTGGATGGACTATTCGTGAATATGATTCAAATACTCTTGAGAAGAAAGATTCTGTAAGGTTAGACCAGTTCATGGCTATTTCCTGCATGCAAGGAAAAGATATTTGGATGTACGGAGGAGGAGAATTCAAAATATACGACACAAAAGCAAAAAATTTCAAACCTATTCCTACTTGTATTACAGACAATTCATTACTCCAAAATTCCACAGTAAACTATTTACACGCTTCTGAGAATTTCATTAATTTTTATACTCCAAACGGGCAATTCTTGTATAATATAGAATATGACACCTTCATTCACCAATCTGAATTAGGCTTTCCAGTTCAAGAAAGAGAATTTTTTGCTACTACTGCCTTTACTGACTCCAAAGGCAACTTATGGCTTGGATCTCAGAACCAAGGATTTACCATAAGGAGTTTACAGAAAAGGACATTTAACTCCAATTCTGGTTTGAGCGCATTACTTGCGAACAAAAGCATACCTTCAGTCATAAATGATGGAAATGATAATCTATGGATTGCCACATCTCATGATGGTGTCTACCGGTACAACACTAAGACAAAAGGTGCCCAGCATTTTGATTTAGGAGTATTTTTCCCTAAGCGAAAAAAAGGTGAAACAGACGCTACCTCCATTTACATTGACAGAGAAGGATATATATGGATGTGTATATCTTCCATGGCTATAGCAAAATTTCAATATAAGGACGGGGCTTTGACTCTTATCAAGGAATATGGAGCCTTTATGCCCCTCACAATCTACGAAGATAACAATCGAAATATGTGGGTGGGTACTTATAGTGATTTACTCTATTACAAACCGGCAGATGAAGACGAATTCAAAGTACAAAGGGTCATCAACAAACCATTCAGTTACACATCAGTTATTAAAGAACTAAAAGATGGTACAAATATAGCATTATCATGGGAAGTTGGCCCCCAGATTCTAAATCCAAATACATTAAATATAAATCAAGCCAAGATTAATACAGAAGATATGCAATTGGCTATGAAGCGAAGCCTGTTCCTCCCAACAGACCTACTTGAAGACTCAAAGAACCGTATTTGGATAGGGACTGTAGCAAACGGGCTACTTTGCTACCATCCCGATACTGGACACATAGAATCAATTTTAGGAATTCCGTGTACAGACATATGCAGCATGCAGGAAGATAATGAAGGTAATATTTGGATCAGCACAATGAATGGCTTATCTAAATATGACACTGAGAACGGATCTTTCAGTACCTTTTATGCAACTGATGGATTAGGTGGTAATCAATTCTTTGACAGAGCTTCATGCAAACTATCCGATGGAACGCTTATATTCGGTGGGACTCATGGCCTTACAGTCTTCAATCCTTTAGAAACAGAAAAGCAAGAACCTATACCTCTCCTTTTTGAGGATTTAAAGATTCACAATAAACTTATACTGCCGGAAAAAGGCGGAAGTATTGAAAGTCGTCTGACCAAGAAACCCATAATAAACTTGAATCATAATCAAAACGGATTTACGATTTCATATACAGCGCTAGATTACAGCTCTGATGAGCAGGTAAGCTATCATTATATGCTTGAGGGATTTGACAATTATTGGGTTGATGCAAATGAAAGTCGAGAGGCATTCTATGCCAATGTTCCTCCGGGGAAATACACCTTCAAAGTTAAAGCCACTAATCATGGTCAAGACAATGTAGTAGGAGAAAATCAAATTCAATTAAGCATTGCTCCAGCCCCATGGATGACATGGTGGGCTAAACTATTTTATTTAGGCCTATTTATTGGCATAGTCTACTCTTTTGTTCGTAGTTATGTGCGGGTTCAAACTTCCAAGCAAGAAACCTTACAATTGGAAAGAGAGAAAGAACATGAACGACATATTAGTGAAATGAACATGAGCTTCTTTGCTAATGTTTCCCATGAATTCCGCACACCTCTTACAATTATTTCTGGCCCTATAGAACAATTATGTGGGGACAAAACCATAGATGGTGAGAATAAACACTTGCTTTATATCGTACAACGAAGTGTCCGCCGTATGCTCCGTCTTGTTAACCAAATGATGGACTTCCATAAGTTGGAGGATGACACTTTGAAATTGAGTGTTAGACAGCAAGACATCATTGAACTACTACGACAATTTGCTGACATATTCACCATCAATGCCAATGAAAAAAACATAACATTTAATGTATATGGCCTTGAGGACAAGTTCATAATGTGGCTAGATGCAGATAAAATTGAAAAAATAACAACTAACCTACTAAGCAATGCTTTTAAGTTCACCCCAGCCAATGGGAAAATAACTTTTAGTTTTGATGTTATTTCCCGTCAGGAAGCATCCATACAATTTCCTCTAAAAGAAAAAGATAAAGACAGCCAATACATAAAAATAACTGTCAAGGATACGGGGAAAGGACTCCCAGCTGGAGAAGAAGAAAAAGTGTTCGGAAGGTATTATCAACTGGAAAAACAACAAAATGAGAATTTCCAATTTGGAACAGGTATTGGATTATACTATGCCAAAAAACTGGTTTCACTCCATCATGGATATATAAAAGCTGAAAACCGAAAAGACCAGCAGATTGGTGCCGTTTTCAGCTATATTCTTCCTGTGAATGAGAATTCCTATACAGAATCAGAACGTACCTGTGATTCAACATCGCAAACTGTTCTTTTCCCTCTTCACGATCTGGGTATAGGACAAATTGCAGATAATGAAAGTGAAAGTAGAAAACATATTCTAGTAGTAGATGACGACTCAGAGGTGGTTCATTACTTGAAAACCATGCTATCTGGCGACTATCATGTCACCAGCAGTTTTGACGCAGAATCAGGAATCAAAGCCATGCAAGAAGAGGCACCTGATCTGGTCATCAGCGATGTCCTTATGCCAGGCATTAATGGTTATGAGTTTTGCAAACAAATAAAAGAAAACATTCAACTATGTCATATCCCAGTCATCCTAGTAACAGCAAAGACTACTACAGAAAATCAAGTAGAAGGTTTGAATTCTGGTGCTGATGCCTACGTTATCAAACCTTTCAACCCCTCCTATTTAAAAGCGTTAATTCATAGCCTTCTACAAAACCGTGAAAAAGCTCGTCATATTTTGGTAAAAAGCACACAAACGGCAGAATTTCCACAAGATGTTCTTTCTCCACAAGATAAGAACTTCATGGATGAACTTTATCATATTATGGAGAAAGAATTGGGTAACCCAGAATTGGATGTAACACATATTACAGAACTCCTGCACATTTCCAGAACCAAGCTCTATTACAAAATAAAAGGCCTGACTGGTGAGAATCCAAGTGTCTTCTTTAGATGCTATAAACTGAACCGAGCAGCAGAACTAATAAAAGAAGGTAAGTACAACCTTTCTGAAATAGCTGACATGACTGGATTTAACACTCTATCACATTTTTCCACTAGCTTCAAAAAACAATTCGGGGTGTCTCCAAGCGACTTTAAATAAAAATTCCTCCTTTCTCCTTCCCCTGATTAAATAAAACCAAGGGAAAGGAGAAAGGAGGAACAAAAATTACATCCTAACTATTTAGTTTGAATTGTCAAAGTTCCAGCCTTAACTCCAGAGGATTTAGCCACCAAAGTAATAGTTCCAGCATTCTCTCCTGCTTGTATAATAGCTGTCAACATGCCTTTAAATGCATGGTGCTTTGGCAAATGGAATAAATCCAGATTTGTAGCATCACCATTGGCTGCGGCACGGAATTTACCAGCACCTTTCACTGTAAAATTCACTAATCTTCCATCATCAGGACAAAGATTGCCATCCTTGTCAACTATACGGACTGTCACGTAAGCCAAGTCACTACCATCAGCAGAAAGGCTTGTCCGATCTGCAACCAGTTCTATATGATGAGGTTTGCCTGCTGTACGAATAACCTTTGTAGCTGCTTCTTTTCCGTATTTGTCATAAGCCACTACTTTAACTTCTCCTGGCTCATATTTTACATTTTCCCACATCAAGCGATACCGACGCTGCAAGTACAAAGGGTCCTTATCTTTTAAAGCCTCAGCTTCAGCAGCAGATAGTTTACGTAACTTACCCTGGCTCTTTCCATTGATGAAAAGTTCAGCTTCGGGGTAACTAGTATACACGAAGACAGGAGTCACCTGGCCTTCACGACCCTTCCAAGTCCAGTGTGGCAAGATATGTAAAGTCTCCGCATTCTTATTCCAATGACTACGATACAAGTAATAACGATCTTTTGGCAAAGAAGCCAAATCTATAATTCCAAACACTGAACTGTGACTTGGCCATGCATCAGTATCATATGGTGAAGGTTCACCCAAATAATCAAAACCCGTCCACACAAACTGTCCCATAGTCCAAGGATAATCCTCTGCCAAGGCAAAATCTATATCTGGCACATTACTCCACCAGCAAGACTCTAGATCATAACCCGTACACTGATGGTCATCATACATGGCACCAGCCTTCAATTCAGCGGGGAACTTATACACCCCACGAGAGCTGACAGTTGACGCAGTTTCTGAACCTAACATGAGGTTTTGAGGCAACCTGTTATATCCTTCTACATACCGATTAGCCCTATAATTGAATCCAGGAATATCAAGCATGGCAGCAAAACCATTGTTCAGCACATTATCAACCTGGTCCATACCACAGGTACAAGGACGGGTAGGATCTTCACGGTGACAGATATCCTGCAAGAAAGTAGCTACCTGATATCCTTGTGGGCTCCATTGTGTAGGAACCTCATTTCCGATGCTCCACATCACCACACTAGGATGATTACGATAATGACGAAGCATATTCACCATATCACGTTCTGCCCATTCATTGAAATAACGATGGTATCCACTGTCGCATTTTGCGATATCCCATTCATCGAAAGGTTCAACCATCATCATGAATCCCATTTCATCACAGAGTTCCACTAATTCAGGGGCAGGCATATTATGAGAAGTACGTATAGCATCACAACCCATGTCCTTTAACAAAGTCAACTGTCTGCGTAATGCAGCCCTATTAATGGCAGAGCCCAAAGGACCCAAATCATGGTGGTTACAAACGCCCTGGAACTTACGGAGCTGACCATTCAACAAAAAGCCTTTATCTGGAACCACTTCAATACTGCGAATACCAAATGTAGTACAATACTCATCTACTTTCTTGCCTTCCACGGAAATCTCAGTAACCGCTTTATAAAGAGCAGGATGTTCTGGGCTCCACAGTTCCGGATTCTGAATCAGAAAGTTTTGCTCAAATGGCTTGCCATGGAAAATAGGAAGAGTTTGGTTTTTCCGAGCCACTTCCTTACCTGCTGGAGAATAAATGACTGTGTTCAGAGTAAGATGTTTACCCTCATCATTCTCAATCGTAGTTTTTAGATTGACAGAAGCATAGCTTTGCTCCACATGAGGGGTTGTAATCTGAGTGCCCCATACTGGCACATGAACCTTTTCATTCATTACCAAGTGAACATTACGATACAAACCAGCTCCTGGATACCAACGGGAAGATTGCTCTTTGTTCTCCAATCTCACAGCCAATGTATTGGTTGATCCATCCTTGTTAATAAACGGAGTTACATCAAAATAGAATGAGTTATAGCCATAAGGCCAGAAACCAGCCTCTTTCCCATTCACATAAACGTGAGCCTCACTCATGGCTCCATCAAAAATCAAAGTTGCCTGTTTGCCTACTGGTACATCAAAAGTAGTTCTATACCATCCCACACCAGCATAAGGGAGTCCGCCAGAACGGCCCGTTTTTTCACTTGGCTCTGTTTCCCCATTCTGTAGCACCTGAACCACTTGAAGGTCATTGGCACGATCAAAAGGGCCAAAGATAGCCCAGTCGTGAGGGATGGTAACACTCTCCCACTGGCTATCATTGAAATTTACAGCAGAAGCATTTGCGATATCACCCTTGGTGAATTTCCAGTTCTTGTTCAGAAGAACCTCTGAGCGCTGTGCCGATGCAGAAAGGCTGCAAAGACAAACTAAGGTTAAGAGTACATTTCTCATAATTTATTTAGTCTTTAAAGGCATCTAATATAGAAGAGGGCTTTCCATCATCGGTAAAAGCACCCATATCATAACTGTTCCATTGTTTTTTGGTATAATAATCTGGTTTCCAATATTCATTCTTAGGAGAACTATAGTATTCTGGTTCCCAATAAAGAACACCAGCACACTTTTCATTATCCTTTACTGCTTTCATGAAAGATGATATAATGGAAGCCGAAGAAGACTCAGAAGGCTTTACACCAATTTCTACAATCATTACTTTAACATTATAGGTAGAACTCAAAGAAGAGATATGACCGACAGCCAATTCGTTTGCTTTAGATGGGGTAATTTTACTCTTTCCTTCATAGGCATTTTGAGGATAATGGCTTAAACCTATCATATCAAACTTTCCTCCTGCTGCTTTGAATTTATCAAACCACCAATCTAAATCTTCGTATGCATTATTTAAATGAACCAAAACGATTGCATCGTTGAAGACAGCCTTAGCTGCATCATAGCCAGCATTGCTTAAAGCTGCATAATTAGACCAGCCATCTTTAATATCCCCGCTATCATCGGTCCAAAGTTGACCTTTGGGCCAAAGCATGCCGTTTCGTGTTTCATTTCCTATTTGTATATAGGCAGGAGTTACTCCATTATCTTTTAAAGCTGTAAGTACATCTGTAGTATGTTCTGCCACAGCCGACTTCAAATCATTTAGTCCAAGAGCTTTCCATGCTTCAGGAATGGTCTGATTCCCTGGGTCAGCAAAGACATCACTATAATGAAAATCAATCATGACATCTAGCCCTGCATTCTTAGCACGGATTGCTTTTGCAAGTACATCATCTTTATCACACCATTTCCCATAATCCTTTTCTGGATTTACCCAAACACGTAAACGTATGGTATTCATTCCCAATGATTTCATCAGTTCAAAACAATCCATTTTGGAACCAGATGCATTATAAAATGGGATATTAGCAGCTTCCATCTCCGTAACCCAACTGATATCTGCTCCTTTTACAAATGTAGTAGAAGGAGGGACAGAAGCAGCTGCCTGAGTGATATTAACAGACTCCGTTTGATCCCCGCATTTTATAGTAACAGAAGAACTACGTTCAGTAGCACCCGTATTTTCACTTACTGTAATGGTCACACTTTTATTTCCACTTGTGCCACTGGTTGCAGAAGCCGAGCACCAGGAACCACCTGTACTAGCCACAGATAAAGACCAACTTGAAGAAGCTGAGAATGAAATAGACTGATTCCCACCAGCCGCATCAAATGCCAATGTTTTATTTGAAGGAGAAGTTACCTTTAAAGAATAAGTAATAGGAGGATCTGGTTCAGTTCCCTCTCCATTGTCATCGCTACCTCCACAAGAGACTAAACCCAAAAGGGCAAATAGCCATGCAAACAAAAACCACTTCTTAAAATTCATAGTTTAATTTATAATTTTATTATTATCCCCATTTTTCCTTAATCTCATCAAGCACTGCAAATAAATCAGCCACATTCTCTGCTCGAAGCATACGAATTCGCGTGTCACGAAAATTGTAAAGACCTTTAAACAGAGGTGTAGCAGCTAAATGCCGACGAATGTGCAGGATTCCACGGTATTCATCAATTCTCTCCACACTTTGCAAAACTTGCTCCTTTAATTGGTTCAACTTCCAATCAAAACTGAGTTCATCAGAAGACAAGAGTTCACCTGTATCCAGATAATGACGAATCTCACGGAATATCCAAGGCCGGCCAAAACTAGCACGTCCTACCATGACAGCATCCACACCATATTCATCAAAACAATCCCTAGCCCGTTCTGGACTGGTAACATCACCATTCCCTATAATAGGGATATGCATTCTAGGATTCTTTTTTACTTCCCCTATTAAAGTCCAGTCGGCCTCTCCTGTGTACATCTGGGCACGAGTGCGTCCATGGATTGTCAAAGCCTTGATGCCACAATCCTGCAACCTTTCAGCCAATTCAACAATACACTTATGCTCGGAATCCCATCCTAATCTGGTCTTTACAGTAACAGGTATTTTCACAGCATTGACTACTGCTTTGGTTATGTCCAATAATAGCGGAATATTCTGCAGCATTCCTGCCCCTGCACCCTTACCTGCCACCCGTTTTACTGGGCATCCAAAATTTATATCCAGTACATCCGGTTGAGCCTGCTCTACGATTTTTGCAGCCTCAACCATTGAATCCACATCTTTTCCATAAATCTGAATGGCAACAGGACGTTCATCTGGATGAATAGTCAACTTTTGGAGCGACTTGTTCACTGAGCGAATCAAAGCATCGGCAGAAACAAACTCTGAATAGACCATGGAAGCTCCCATCTGCTTACACATCAGACGAAAACCCATATCTGTTACGTCCTCCATAGGGGCCAACACTACAGGACGTTCACCTAAATCTATTGATCCAATTTTCATAATTCAATGGTACAAAGGTAAAGAGAAAAACGAAAACGTCCAACAATTCACTTGTTGATTTCTATTATATCTTTTATCTTTGCAAAAAAGATTACTGATTATGAGGAACCTTTTACTTGCCATAGCCCTCCTTATATTACCCTTGAATTACTGTTCTGCTCAAACTTTCAATGGTGACTGGAACGGACAACTATCTATTGGGAACCAAAAACTAACACTTGTATTTCATATCAACCCTGAAGCATGTACCCTTGACAGTCCAGACCAAGGAGCAAGGGACATACAAGCAATTATAGGTTTACAAACTGAAGATTCCATTCAAATTAAGATTCCCATAATTGGTGCTGCATACAACGGTAAGAAGAAGGGAAACACCATAGTAGGTAAATTCATGCAAAGAGGTATTAGCTTTCCTCTAACCCTGCTTCCAGGAAAAGGGGAAAGAAATCGCCCTCAGACACCTAAAGCACCATTCGACTATAAGACAAAAGAAGTCACCTTCGAAAATCCAATTGATGGAACGATATTGGCAGGCACTTTAACAACCCCTAAAACCTATACAAAAAAAACACCAATTGTTATCATGGTTACAGGAAGTGCCCTCCAAAATCGGGATGAAGAAATATTTGAGCACAAGCCATTTGCTGTAATCGCTGATTTCCTGGCTAAGCAAGGCATTGCCAGCCTACGATACGATGATCGATCTGTAGGGAAATCAACAGGAGATGTTGCTCATGCAACTACTGAGCAATTTAGGCAAGATGCAGAAGCTGCTATTCTTTATCTCCGCAATAAAGAAAAGTTCAAGAAGGTAGGAATCTTAGGACATAGCGAAGGAGGTACCATCGCATATCTATTAGGAGGTGAAAGAAAGGTAGAGTTTATCATTTCTTTAGCAGGGCCCACAGTAAATGGAAAAGAACTTTTACTAGCACAAAACAACCTTGTACTGAAAAGTCAAGGAATGCCCCAACAGACTGTCGATGACTATGTCAAGGCCTTGGAACAAGTCTTTGACCTGAGGATTCAGGGGACTGAAATACCAAACCCAAAGGAGAAAATACAGGAAATTATTGAGGACTGTAAGGTAACCCTTCCCCCTGCATTGCAAAACAATTTAGCATTAGTTTTGACACACGATGCATGGACGGACTATTTCCTCAAACTAAATCCAATGGAAAGTATCAAGAGAATGAAATGCCCTGCCTTTCTCCTCAATGGAGATAAAGACATTCAAGTGCCAGCAAAAATGAATATTCCAGAATCTCTTCCTTTAAGAAATAGGAAATCAAAAACAAAGATCTATCCAGGATTAAACCACTTGTTCCAACATTGCACAACAGGTGCTGTAAATGAATACAAAGAAATAGAAGAAACCATTTCACCTGAAGTTTTGGAAGATATCAGTAACTTTATTCAAAATCTATAAAAGTTTCCCTACTAAGGGCTTTCCATTTAATCGGGGGGAAAATTCCCCTACTATTTTAGGTGTTTTCCTTTGCAAGGGGGATTTAACCCCCATATTTTTGCACCAGAGAAAAGAAACAAATTATAAACAGTTAAACACCTGAAATTATGAAAAAGATTTTATACTTCCTTGCATGTTTGGGATTGACAATGAGTTTGTCTAGCTGTTTCGGTCCTGAGTTTTGGGATGATGGACCACGTCATCACCATCATCATCATCACCCACATTATGAAATGCATCATCATGGAGGCCCAGGCCACTATGGTAGATATTAGAAATAAAAATAGGCTCGCTTTTCAACGAGCCTATTTTCTTCTACAAAACCACTTATTTCTTTTTCCCTCTACTGCTAGCTGGGAGGACATTGAAAATTACACGCTTATAAGAAGTCATGGCTGGAGTTCCCATATCTGTGAGTCGTAAAATCAAATGAATGGTACATGCCTCTTTTACGTCAGGAACCACCACATCATGCATATATTTCTGATTAGGAGCATGAGTTCCAAGCAGACTCTCCTTGCAAGTTCCAGCCTCTGTATATTGGAACCAATATGCACTTAAGGCATCACCATCGGGGTCATAACTATTAGAACAATCCAATTCCATCACATCTCCACCATAGACTACCAATTCATCTGGGATATTCAGAACAGGCACAGGGTTATGGTTAGCTTCTTCAAAAGACTTAGTACACCACAGCATACGTCCCGCAAAATCATTCTGGGTTTCATCCCTCCAACGGAAAATAGTAGCAAAATGAGATGTAAACTTGGTAGTATCCCTCATTTGCACGAAGAATGACTTTTTATTATCGTATGGCTTATAAGTATCTTGCGTGTCTGTCCAGATAGGACGTGTTTCTGGAGTGTGCTCCACACCATCATGAATTGTGCTAAGATCTACGTTTGGAGTACCTAATTCATAACGGCCACCCCAGCCTCCCCAGTTAGGATGTTCTGGATTATTTAAACCATTAGGAATCAAATTTAACCAAGATGGGGTGTCACCTTCCATTCCAAAGCTAACCTCAGGATAGAGTGCACCTAATGGGCCATGCCCTTGCATGATATTATCCCTCAACCATTCATAAGAAAGCGTTTCATTATTGATTCCTTTCACTTCTCTATTAAAGCCCATCCAAGTGCTTTGAATATAATTAACAGGAGAACAGATATAGAACAGATCTGGGAAGTTAGTACGAATCCAGCAACCAGCATCATCCTGATCACTAATGGTATATACACGCAATTTAGCAACCAACTTCTCCAGTTGTTTCTTACTCTTTTTATCCTTTAACTTATAAAGAGCCTGAGCCAAGACATTGGTTCCTCCCCAAGCAGTAACCCATAATGGACGAGGATCATCTTTCTCTAAACACTTGATTAAAAATTCAGATGCCTCAGAGTCCTTCTTCTTACCTACAGCCTCCATTCCATAAACAGCAGGACCTCTTTTTACAATACTTTTCAAGTATTCCTCGGTAGGATAGCCTTCCTGATGCTTCAACAAATTAGGACGAACTTTACCATAAGCAGTAATTAGCTGATTCAAGATTTGGGGATTTACATTATGCTTCATATGAGTAGAAGTAGATGCTGCCAAACCTTCAATGTCAATCACGTTGCTATAAAGAAGAAGACGAACCATTGTCTGTGTATCGTCGGGTTCATTACCAATGTCTGTCAGAACAAACAAACGATGTTTCTGAACTTGTGCCTGTACATTAAAACAGGTAAATATCAAAACCAGTAAAAAAACGATTTTACGCATAATTCATTCCTTATTTTTTAACCACATCAATGAAGAACTGAGCATAACGATGCATAGGACGTTCTGCCTTATCTGTCACCTCCATATTCACTACTATTCTATCCCCTATCTTAGCAGTTTTAGGAACTGTAAAAGTAACAGTGGAAGGGGTTCCTGCCACGTAAGTCTGTTCACCCTGAACTGAAAGACAATTACCTAAGACTTCATCACCTCCAAATGGAACTTTTGCTGCAAAAGGATTAGCACCCCTTTCCATAGTTGGCTCAACCCACCATTTAACAGTCATCTCATTCCCATCTGGGTCCACAGCAGAAGCTGCCAATGTAACTGACTTTCCTGGTTTTACTTTAAAATCAAGATTCTCTGCTTTCACTATAGGAGCATGGTTACATTTCTCTGGTCCTGCAATAGCCCAGTCTGCACGTGCAGCCAACTCATCGAAATAAACTTGAGTATATCTGTTGTTCAAATGACTCATTCCTGGACGAATTCCTAGGTTGATGTAACCTGAACATCCAAACTGGCAACACATCCAGTCAAAAGGATCGAATTCATAACGAGGTCTACTTGACAAATTCTCTGGTCCCCAGCCCAATTTTGCAGAAAGGCCCCAATCCATATAAGTAATCAAACCATAGTTGTATATCAGAGGCTCTCCAAACACTGCACGGCCTTCACCCATCAACCAGAACTCACTGAGGAGTTTTCCATGATTGAACTTGAAAGCATCACACAAATAGTCGCTCTGATAATAAGGCAACACCTCGGGAGCTGCAGTCTTAGCAGAGAAGAACTGACCATAAGAACTGATCCATGGTCTATTATCATTCTGAAGCCCTGGGAACATTTCATCAATTTTACTATCTGCACGACAATTGTCCTCACCACTACCAGCCAATCTTACCTTAGCAACAACTTTCTGCAGAACCTTGTCCCAATCAGCAGTACCGTGATATTTCTCATAAATACTATATAACGCACGAACAGTAGTATTGATACCACCCCAATGCTGAATATGCAAAGGACGCATGTCGTCATCCATGATAATTTCTTCTATCAACTTTGAACCTTCTGTTTCAAAGCGATAATCACCTTCGAACTCCACATTACCCACTTTAGTGATGCTTCTCAAATAATCAGGAGTAGGATAATTAGGACTATTCTTACTCAGATTCTTGTAATCTATCTCATAAAAATTCAGCATCCTGTCTAAGAAAGTAGGATCTGCAGGACGATAACTACGTAACTCACCAGCATTGGCTACAGTATGCTCACAATGCTGTGCATTACATCTATAATTAGGAGTGATTTCTGCTAAAGTATGCTCTCCATGGTCACCATTGAAATGGAACATACCTGCAGTCCAAACAATACCAGCCAAATCATACTGGTCTGCATACATAAGACTTAAAATGATACCATTCATATCATCCACCTCCAAATCGGTAGTGATAATAATTCTCTCTTGAGACTTTTTGTCCACTTTAGGCTCTAAATTAACGGCATAGGCAGAAAGCCCACAAAAGGCAAAAAGCAAAGAGCAAAGAAAGACTTTTTTCACCATAAAGTTTTATTTATTTAAGAGTTATTCGAACTATGTTTGCAAATATATCAAAAAAGGAATATATAATAAAATGTTTCTAAAGAAAATTAACGAAAGTGTATAATTTTTGTTTTCTTTCGGTTTTGTATTCGGAATATTTCGGAATAATCTTTCAGTTTACGTTTTATATTTCTCCTGAATTCTCCGATGAAAATCACCAATTCCTATAAAAGAAATAAACGAAATCATTATATTCATTTTTTTATTATTTTTCATTTCTTATCCTTCCGAAAATGAAAAATAATGCTTATTTTTGCAACAACATCTAAAACTTTAAAACGAAAATGGCTTTAAACCAAAGAAGAATCAAAATATTGGAGATGATCAAAGAAGATGGTCATGCCAAAGTACAGACACTAAGCCAAATTTTCGGTGTCAGTGAGGTTACCATTCGTCAAGATTTGGAGGCCTTGGAAAAAATGGACCTCGTACAACGTGAACATGGAGGAGCTTTCTTGAAAGACTTTGGAAACATAGTACGTACCGGTAAAGTGTTTAACCAAACTCATCTTCAAGAGAAGCAAGAAATAGCCAAAAAAGCCGTTTCTTTAATCAATGAAGGAGATGTCATCATTTTGGACTCTGGTTCAACCACTACTGAAGTCGCTAAGCTACTAGTGGGTTATAGTGAGTTGACCGTTATCACCAATGCCATCAATATCGCAAGTATTTTAGGAGAAAACCCTGGAATAACCCTCATTGTGACAGGAGGAGAATTCAAGGCTCCTACCTTATCATTGACCGGTGATATTGCTGCTAAGACTTTAAAAGACCTTCATGCTGCCAAATTATTCTTGGCTACTGCTGGTATCTCTCCTACCATGAACCTCACTTACCCTAGCCTTAGTGACTTAATTGTGAAAAAGACCATGATTGACATTTCCGACAAGGTTTATTTGGTAGCAGACTCACATAAAGTAGGTGTAAGTGCTTTTGCCACTTTGGGACCTATTACGGTGGTTGACTGCCTCATCACAGATAAGTTCATCACGGAAGAAGATATTGAACAAATCACGGAGGCAAACCCCAAAATTGAAATCATATAATCCCTGTTCACTGCATGGTATAAAAAGAAGAGTCCTGAACTTAGTCTAGGACTCTTCTTTTTTATGCTTCTATTTCAAAACAAAAGTATTTAGTGATTTTGCTGGGAGGACAACTGTTTGAGCCTTCCCTGCCAATTTAATGGTTACAGGTTGAGCTTCCTCAGTCTGATTTGCAGCTAGCACCACTACACTTCCATCTGAATTCACAAATGCCATAGCATCTGAATAACTACCTGCTATATTCAAGTACCTAGCACCTGGAAGCACATAATGACTTGCATGCTTGATGGTGTAATACTCAGGTGTCCACTTATATGTTTTATCTTCTTCCTTTACGGTAATCAGAGAATTCTGATGCCAGCCCCAAGTAGAAGCTTTTCCTTCAAACAGAGAAGTATTCCAATAATAATACTCATTTACACCATTTCCTAAATAATGCTTCATTAAATCCCATGAATGCATAGCACCTTCCCAATTATTCTGTCCATTACCACACTCCTGCTCACTTTGAACCATCGTAAGGTTCGGATATAACTCATGAATTTTAGGAAGTGCATCCTTTCCTGCCCATTGGAAACCTACACCTTTAATATACTTTTTAGAGTCTGGGTCTTGCAGTAATGTATCCACTTTCAGATAATCAGCACGTTCCACTGTTCCGAAGTATACTTCTACACCATGCTTCTCCATTTCCGGACCCAAATACTTTCCTACGAAAGTGTTCAAGTCTTTTGAAGTCCAGCTGCAAGAAGGATAAGGCTGAGCAGAATTTGGTTCATTTTGTGGCATTACCCTTGTCACAGGGATTCCCTCTGCTTTATAAGCATCCACAAATTTGCCGAAATAACGAGCATAGGCATCCAGATATTTAGGATCCATATTGAAAGAAGTCACATTTTCAAATCCTTCCTCACCTGGAACAGCATCATTTACCCGTGGCTCCATACGGAAGGCCAAAGCACCTTGGGTAAAGAATCCGGAGGTAGCTGAAACTCCACCTTGCTCACCCGGTTTTATACCTTGTGCCTCTGCTTGCTTCTTAGCCTCAGCTTCACGCTTAGCCATCATCTCCTTCATTCTTTTTTCACGTTGAGCTATTATTTCAGGAGTCACAGCACGCTCTGCATAATGTTTTCCGTGTAGCTTCATCCATTTTGGAGGGCACCAAGGACTAGCCCACATAAGCAGGTTTGGCTGGTACTTTTGAGCCCATTTGATCATTGGGATTATGTTTTGCTTATCCCGTTCAATGGAGAAGTCTTTCAGTTCAAAATCCCCGTCGGTATCATCGCATGAATAATAATCTAGAGCAAAATCATTTGCACCGATAGACATACGTCCACGAAGGAAATTAGCACCTTTCCCTGGCTCAAACATCTCACTGAAGATTTCACTGAGCTGCTCATCTGAAAGGACTTTTAAAGATGCCCATCCCAACTCATTGAAACAAGTACCAAAGACATCGATGGTGTGCGCAGTCAAAGTTGGGTCTATCTCAATGGTATTTGCCGTGGTATCAGAGGTTACCCCTTCCAGAGATAAAGTCTGCCAAGGATTCTCATAAGTAGTGCTTACCCACTCCGTTAAAGTGGGGGTTGCAGGTTTGTTGCAGGCTGCTAGCATAATACCAGCTAGCCCTAATAATGCTACTTTTACTTTCATTTTATTGAATAGGTTTAATAATTATTCTTCGCTCATAATGCCGTGGCATAGTCCGATAACTTGGGAGGACATACCGTGCCGTGCATCCCAATCCTGTGGTTTCATAATCCAGATTTACAGTCACACCATCCTGCTTCTCCAGTTGATACTGATAGACAGCCTTCGTCAGATTCTCTGTACTGAAATTAGATACGGAGAAATTGAACCATTCATTCATCTGGAACATGAGTCCATGACCTTCACTGTCGCTGATTTTCATCCATCGGTTGTCACAACGCAGACCATGATCCTGAGGTATCAGATAAGGTTCATACATCTCATCAACCGTAGTTTTATAAATGCCAACCTTATACCCCGTCTTTCTGTCTGGATAATTCTCCTGTGGTCCACGACCATACCAGTTCACTTGCTGCATACTCGCATCTAAAGTAAGCGTAAGTCCCATACGTGGTAGGAACGCAGCTTGGGCTCCTTGAGGATCCACGGTATGCTGAATATCCATAACACCATCACCACTGATACGGTACGTATACTCTTCTTCAAAACCTTTATATTTGATGCCAAAGATGTAAGCATCCAACGCACTAGACTGAGGGAGCCCCATCTGAGAGAAACAGCGCACCTTTATATAAACCTGACCATCGGATTCACTTACATTCATGGATATTAAGCGACGGTTCAAATTGTTCAAATTTGCAGAATAGTATTCATTGGCAACCTGATTCCCGTTATACTCTTTCCAAGTGGAATTACGAACCCCAAATGAGTCCCAACTATCCAGTTCATTAGCAATAGGAGCTCTCCATACATTCAGTTTCAGTGGAGATTTCAGCAGTTCCTTGCCCTGCTGAACCATGCTGACCAGTTCTCCTTCACTAGAGAATGAATAGCAGAAAGAGGAACCTTTCACCTGATAGCCATTCTCCACCTTTTCTAGAGCGACTTTTCCTACAGCCTTATCGGAGGGCACTACAGGAATAGACCAAGGCAATTCCAGCTGATCCCAAGAGATTTCAAACCCCTTCGGTGCCCAAAGTTCATCTTTTTTCAGCACGGAACGAATTAGCAGACGATACTCTTTCCCGGGTTGAATCTGAGGTTTTGTGAAAGGTATCTTTACCGTAGTACGAGACAATGGCTCTACCTTCAAATCCAGCGTCCCTTCCTGAATAATCTTATCATCCTCATAAAGAGCCCAAGAATTATCATAGATGTCTGCATTCACAAAATGATTCCGGTTCCAGACCTCCACCCGCTGGTCGTCCACACTCTTCAAGCTAAAGCTCAAAGGCTGAACCGATTTCTTCATTTGCCAGATTTCTGGTTGAAACGTACGGTCAGGCCAGATGGTACCATAAGTGCGAGCTCCTATCCCGTAACTGTAATAATCACCTTCCTGCTGCTCTTCCTCAAAATCCAACCAGAGAGCTGCATGCTGAGCATCCAGTTCTCCTTCTGCCACAGGCTGGGAGAATATACCCACATTATCCAGTTGTGCGTCACAGATATACACATTGGTTTCCTGTCCATGTTCCTCCTCATTTCTACCTATATTTATAGGGAACGGAGCATTGATGATATTTCCACTGGCATCCCCCTCTGCTATTTGTTTTCCATCCACAGAAAGAATCATTTTCTTACCATCGTACTTTGCTTGTACCCGATGCCAATTCAGTTCCCAATCTGCAGGAAGGGTTCCTTCTATGGTATATTTATGATTTGTAGGGCCACCCAGAGCCATCATAGACCTTCTTTGTGCATTAGGGTTCTCCGGTGCTTTATCTGTATTGATATAGAAAGTCAGCTTATCTTTTCCATTCTGCTGAACTCCAAACTGATAACTGCCTTTCGTCACAAAAGAACCACAACTGCTGATAAGTTCCCTTGGGAAGACATCGAAGCAGATGGTAAGGTTTTCTCCCGTGATTTCCACATTCTCACCCCGATAAACCTCTACCCACTGATCATGTCCATTCAAATCAACTACATGATTCTTTTTATTCTTACGATCGAAGGCAGTGGTAACCTGTGGAAGTTTAGCACGTCCCATCAGATGAACCATCGTATGGTTTGGAGAAAGATCCTTTATCCTACGGGCTTTCTCCAGCAATCCCGTGCTGACAAAATCCCATAAAGCACCACCCATGGTACGGTCGTACGTATACACCGTGCGCCACATCTCATCCACATTTCCTCCACCGTTTCCAGCTACTGAAATGTATTCATCCATAAAGGAAGGACGGTTATCACCATCATCTTTATGCCCTACCTTCAGATCCAGATCGATAGGAGCTGGATAGCGTGGCCCAATAATATCCTCTGCCGGATGACTATAGGCATTCCCACCATACATCCAGTACCGAGTTGGGTCATATTTACGACCTTCCTTAATAACCTCAGCAATCATATCCCCTTCACCACTCTCGTTTCCTGCACTCCAGAACAGAACAGAAGGCTGATTACGGTCCCTTAATACCATACGACGAACACGTTCCTGATACATGGCTTTGTAAGCCTCATCACGACTGACGAATTCAGTAGCGTGAGCCTCGTCACCAGTCTCATCTATCACATAAAGACCATACTTGGTGGCATATTCCAAATAACGGGGAACAGGTGGGTAATGTGAGGTTCGTACAGCATTGAAATTAAACTGTTTCAGGATAGTAATGTCTTTCACTACCAATTCATCGGTAACATGATGCCCTTCCACCCCATCTTGCATGTGAGAGCATTCAGCATTGACCTTCAGCTTCTTACCATTCAGATAGAAGACGCCATCTTTAATTTCCGTTTCCTTGAAGCCCACCATCTGACTAGCTGAATCTACTACTTTTCCAGCATCGTTCAGAAGCTGCATTTTCAAAGTGTAATAATCTGGTGTTTCACTAGTCCATTTCAGCGGATTCTGAATCAGTTTCTCAGAGACTAGTTCCAAGGTTCTGTTATTACCAGAGAACGAACCCTGTGAAGTTTGCAAGGTGGCAATCTCTTTCCCGGATTTATCCAGTAAAACACTCTTTACACTATATTTTCCGTTTCCTTCATCATACCTACGGGCAGTAGCTACCACTTTCAGCTTTGCATCTCGATACTGCTCGTCCAGGTCGGTAGTGACATACCAGTCGAAAAGCCGAGTCTTAGGAGCACTATACAAATAGACATCATCGAAAATACCAGCCAAACGCCAGTAGTCCTGACCCTCCAGATAGTAACCATCACAATACTTAATGACTAGCACTGCCAAGGTATTCTTCCCTTTTTTCAAGTAAGGGGTAATGTTGTACTCAGCAGGTTCCTGAGCACCTTCATTATAGCCCACCTCCTGACCATTTACCCAGACGAAACTAGCCGAAGCCACCTTCTCAAATCTAAGGAATACCTCTCCACCACTCCACTGAGCAGGCACCTCGAATGTGGTACGGTAAGCACCCGATGGGTTATACTCCCTAGGCACAAAAGGAGGATTAGCCTTAAACGGACTGGTTACATTTCGGAACAAAGGGTCGCTCCAGCCCCGCATTTCCCAGTTGGAAGGCACATCTATCTGAGCCCACTTCCTGTCTGAATAGGAAGTCTGATAGAAATTAGTAGGGATACCTTCCGGAGTATCAGCATAGAAGAACTTCCACTGTCCGTTCAGCAGTTTATGATGCTCTGGAATGAAATAGGCACGGCCTTCCTCCTGCCCTACTTCAAATACATCCAGATTCTCCAGATAGTCGTACAGATGATTCATGAAATCTCTCTGCTGAGCCTGAGCTGATAGGATGCTCAAGCACAAAATCACGCCCAATAGGTGTCTTTTCATTTCTTTAGTTATTTAGGTCTGTACTTATTTAGATTCTTTTTGAGCTGCAAGTCGGAAACGAGACTCCATGTCTCCAAAAAGTAATCTGGTATCAATGGTTTTATATACGATGATATCTCTTCCTTTCTTTGAAAAATCATAAAGGCCCTCATCCGTAATCGTAGGAGCCGAAGTAACTTCATAGAAACAACCAGCTGCACCAGCCTCAAATGTAGTAGTCAGTGTACTTATCAAGCACAGTGGGCTATCACCCAAGACATAAGTATCGGCCATTCGTGCAAAAGCACCAAGTTTTCCACTCAAGTACTCTCCTATTTTCCCCAGAGGTGTAATCTTCTCTTCAAGTTCTGCCATGCTATAAAGTGCCTGACGGTACACATCTCTAGGTATCTGCCAAATCGTCAAATCGGAATCATTAAATACCGTTTTAGCTGCATTTACATCTAGACGGAGATTATATTCTACCAAATTCCGACCTACATTATACTGTGGTGGGAACGGATGACCAAAACTATACTCCTGACCACCAATCCACAGCAGCACCACATTCTTAGAAATAGAAGGGTCCATGAGCCAAGCAGAGGCTATATCAGTCAGAGGCCCTCCGAAAAGTAAGTAAAGAGGTCTTTCTGGGGAAGCTTTCTTAGCCTCTTCTATAATCAGTTTAGCACCTTCTGAAGCAATGGGTGTTTTTGAATCGGCCATAGGAGTGGGTGCCCCAGGCTGAATATTGATTTTCCCTGTCTTTCCACAAAGCTCCACGATTTCCTTTGCTCTGGAAACTGAAATTTCTGCATTATTCTTTTGAGCCTCTCCTTGCCCCTGATTCCATGAGCGCTGAGCCCCTACATGAGCTCCTACTATACCACGTACATCAGAACTAGTACAAAGAAGCTGATGAACCAAGTGGAACAAACCATCTCCGTCACCACAAAGGTCATTGTCAACCAGAACGGCTGTTCTTGGACCGCCCATTCGCATATTACCTGGAGCATTACCAGCTGGGCCTTGTGCATTAACGGTCAAAGCCATTAATCCTGCTAAAAAAGAAAGGAAGAATTTTTTCATATCATTATCATATTTAAAAGATTCAAACATTTCCACGCATATGTTACAATAAGACGTGCGATTATTATTGCGAAGTTAAGAAATAATTGGTAAAACTACAAACTTACAGAGCATTTTAAGTGCTGAAGAAAACACAACATCTTCTCATATAATCAGATAGAACAATATTAAATGTACACGGTTTTCAAATGTAAAAACTTTTTACCTGAAAACAAAAAGAACTCCAGAAAGGAGTCTGAAAGGGATTAGAAGGCAAAAATTTTCTCTCCAGTTAGAGAAAAATATTTCCCCAGTGAGGGAGAAAAATTTTCCTCACTGGGGTGTCTTGAGTGTCATGTCAAAGGTGTCAAACTAAAAATGGGAATATGTAAAAATTTCTCCTTACATAGTCACAACCACTGAACGACGAATGTCCTGAGAAGATGCTCCTGTCATGAATTCATAATCTCCTTTTTCCACCACCCATTTCTGGGTTCCCTCATCAAATGAAGCCAAATCTTGTTTCGGAACGGTAAGTCGGACGGTAATCTTTTGACCAGGGTCTAGGGTTTGCGTCTTGGTGAAAGCACGTAGTTCTTTCTCTGGTTTATCCTTCACCACTCCCAGTGGAGCTTTCACATAGAGTTGAACCACTTCCTTTCCTGCTACCTTACCCGTATTTGTCACGTCTAAAGTAACTACATAACTGTTTCCTTCAGCCTTAACTTTCATATTCTCATAAGTGAAGGTGGTATATGATAATCCATACCCAAATGGATAGGAAACGGGAACCTTATGTGTATCGAAATGTCGGTAACCCACATAAATGCCTTCTTCATAACGGGTTATACCGATGTTTGGCTCATCACTATGCTTTCCACTCTGGGGGCCGAGCTGAACCATAGGTTTTGCATCCACAGGGAAGTTTGCAGTGGATAAATGATCCTGAAGGCTGATAGGGAAAGTCATGGTCAACTTACCACTAGGGTTAGCCTTTCCACTCAAGATGTCGGCTACACTGTTTCCTCCTTCCTGTCCTCCCATCCAAGAGCAAAGAATGGCATCGGGTTTATCCTTCCAAGACTGAGTCTCTATCACACCGGAGATGTTCAATACGATGACAACTTTCTTTCCTGCAGCATGGAAGACTCTGCAAACTCCGTCTATCAAGTTCCTTTCCTTCTGTGAAAGGTTAAAATCGGCTTGAGTTCGGTCTGCAAACTCTCCTGAAGACCGGCCCAGGGTAATCAGTGCCACATCATTAGAAGCTACTAAAGACTGGAGTTCTGCAGGGGAGAACTGCATTTCACTAGGACGTTCTACCGGCAGATAAGCTGCCATGGGGTCCGTACTGGACTGTTTCAAGGAATCCAGTCTAGCTTTCTCTGCTTTTAGATAGGTTTCATACTTCTTTTCCATAGAAGCATCTACCGTATAACCGGCATTTTCCAATCCCTCCAAGAGAGAAACCACATAAGCATGATGAACGTCACCAGAACCCGTTCCACCTGCGATGAAATCGTAAGAAGTACAACCAAACAAGGCGATATTCTTCGTTCCTTCAGCCAGAGGCAGGGCTTCCTTCTCATTCTTTAAAAGCACCATACCTTCCGTGGCACTTTGCCTGGTCACTAAGGCATGAGCTTTTAAATCGGGTTTATTGTCATACTGGTATCTCTTGAACCGTGGGGTCTTCATTATCAGTTCCAGCACTCGCTCCACATTTCGGTCAATGACTTCCATGCTTACCTTACCACTATCTATAGCAGCCGTAAGTTCACGAAGTTGTTTGTTGCTTCCCGGTTCTATCATGTCATTTCCTGCATTCATCTGAGCTACCACATCCAACCCTCCAAACCAGTCGGTCATCACAGCACCGTCGAATCCCCATTCATCACGGAGCACCTCAGTGAGCAACCATTCATTCTCACTGGCATAGACTCCATTAATATAGTTATAAGAAGACATCACCGTCCAAGGTTTAGCTTCCTTCACTGCAATCTCAAATCCTTTCAGATAGATTTCCCTGAGAGCCCGTTCACTGATGATGGCATTATTATTCTTCCGGTTGGTTTCCTGGCTATTTGCAGCAAAATGCTTGATGCTAGTACCCACTCCGTTGCTCTGCACACCCTTCACGTAGGCTGCAGCTATTTTACCTGAAACCAAGGGGTCTTCTGAATAGTATTCGAAGTTACGACCGCACAAGGGGTTCCGATGGATATTAAGAGCAGGAGCCAACAGTACATCCACTCCATATTCCAGCACCTCATTTCCAATACATTTACCCACCTGTTCTACCAGTTCCTGATTCCAGGTACTTGCCAATGTGGTACCTATGGGGAAATGCGTGCAATAGTAAGTAGCTGTGTCGTTCTCACGGGTAGGACTGATGCGGAGTCCTGCAGGACCATCCCCCAGAACCATGGTTGAAATGCCCAGTCTCTCTATGGGATAAGTCACAGCACCAGCTCCTGGAACTATACCACGAGCCTCTCCCACAATGGCCTCATCCGTATTCTCTTCCCTACCTGCCATGCCCGTTCCCACCAGCAGTTTAGCCTTTTCCTCATTCGTCATCTGGGATATTACCTCATCCACAGAGGAAGTCCCCAGCTGAGGCATTGTAGAACAGGACATCAGCAGTAGCCCTGCAATAAAAGGAAATGTTTTCTTCATACGCTAATTATGGTTAACAATGCAAAGATAGAAAATCCCGTAGTTTTATGTATGACTACGGGATTAATTTTTACTTATATAATTTAGCCCTCATGTCTTTATAATACTCTTCCCACAAATCCACCTCTGCACGGTTAGGCTGAGAAATGAGGCTTGCACCATTGTGGAATCGCATCACGGTTTCTTCGTCACGACTATAGATTGGCCAATAAGGTAGTGGAGCTCCGTGAGCAGGATTATCATCCACCTTCTCACCATTGTCGTTTGGATTACCCGTCTTCACAAAGTTGGCAAAATAAGTGGTCATCATCTTGCTGATTCCCCAATCCTGCTCTGTGAAAGGCATGAAAGAGAAAGGATGACCAAAGATGAATGCCATGTCGCAAGCATGGTTCGTACCCTTAGAAATAGCATCAGGACGGAAGGTGTTCTTCTGAGGCTGATCCAGATAGTACATCCAAATCTTACCCTTACCCGTCTTCTGCTGAAGATTTACCCAAGCATAAGAAGGCCAAGCAAAAGCCGACTCACGGAAGATGTTACTACGTGCATCCAGCACATCAGCATCGGTCTTTGCAGGATACATAGCCTTAAATTTAGGAGCCCATTCACCGAAACGAGCATTCATTTCCTGCTCATACTCAGCTAAAGTACCTGGACGAGAGAACATATCACCTTCACGGGAATTGGTACCGATGAGAAGATTCACATCATTATACTGTCCCTGTTCATAAAGCAAGTACTGGTCTCCTGTAATTACATAACCATCAGCATTAGGCCAACAGCCTCCAGCACCCTGCTCCAAGAATTTCTCTGCAGGAATCTTTCGTAAATCCTTCAGTTTCTTCTTTTCCAATCCCAGTTTCTTCAAGAAATCCTTGCCCTGCTGTTCTGCATTCTTTAAAGAAGTACAACCCAGACCTACAATGGATTTTTCCCCTACTGGGCTGAAGGAACCACCACTCTCACAAATAGCTGCACGGAACAAGCCTTTCGTCAGTGGAGAAGCACAAAGAATGCTGACGGAGATTCCACCTGCACTTTCACCCTGAATGGTAATCTTATCAGGGTCACCACCGAAGTTGGCAATATTCTCCTTCACCCACTTGATAGCCTGAATCTGATCCAGCATACCATAGTTTCCGGAGGTTGCATGACCTGTTTCCTTCTCGCTCTCTGCAGTCAGTTCTGGCAATGCCAGATAACCCATGGCATTCATACGATAGGTTATACTGACAAACACCAGCCCCTGACGAGCCAGGTTGTCACCCCACTGATCATAGCTTTTACCATCCTGGAATCCACCACCATGAATCCAAACCATAACAGGTAGTTTCTCATCCTTACGAGTAGCAGGAGTCAAGATATTCAGATACAAGCAATCCTCACTAATAGGTTCAGCAACAGAACCCGTGGAGATTCCACCACTGATGTTCTGGATGGCACGTGCTGCCACTTTCTTTGCCTGATAAACACCGTTGTAAGGGAGAGGTTCCTTAGGAGCTCTCCAACGTAAATCACCTACAGGAGGCTGAGCAAAAGGAACACCCTTGAAGGTTCCTAAGTCATTCTCTATAAAACCTTCTATTTCACCCTGTGCAGTAGTAGTACGGGTAATGGGCTGCTGAGCCATGGTTACGGAACCAGAGGCTACAAACAGTAATAATAAAAGACTTCTTAATTTCATTGTTCCTTATTTAACTGTAATAACTAATCTATTGTAATGAGTCAAAGGCAAGTTCCCGTTATCTGTAGCCTCCAATACCAAATGGATTTCATCACCACTCTTGGCATCAGCAGGAACCTGGAAGGTGGTGTTTGCAGAAGAAGGATCTGCCACATTACACTCTGGTTCATAAGAGCAACTAGGGTGCTTCCACCAAGAAACATTCACTTTCTGACCTTTATCAGGGTCTGTCACCGTGTATTTCAGCTTCAGGGTCTCACCAGCCTTAGCTGTAATAGCTGTAGGACCTGCTATCTGAGGCTCGTGATTCGCATCTGCAAAGGTAGGTGTAACACCCCACTTCAATCGTTCTGCAAAACTGTACATCACTGGAGGTAGGAAATCTGGAGTCTTAGCTTCAGGAATAGCAGGACGAGCATTTGGACCCCGTCTACCAGCATTCTGCTCACCAGGTTTCACAGGAAGCTGATAGCCTCCCCAGCCTCCCCAGTTCTGGACATAACCTTTCAAACCATTATCAAGCAAATTCAGGAAACAGAAGGTATCTCCTTCGCTGATGAAGGTTCCTTTTGGCTGAAGTGGACACCACAACACATATCCCATAGCTCTCAGTTCATCTGCTGTCTTATCAAATCCGAATGGGTCATAAATATCACCTTTAGCAAACTGTTTTCCGTCACCCCAAACACGATAAAGAGCACCAATTTCACCTCTGGAAAGAATATTCTCCTTAATCCATTCCGGTCCATACAACTTTTTCTGAAGATCATTTTTCGCTGTTGCAGGAGACATGAAACTCAAACCTGGTGCACCATGACCTGTAGGCTGCTGTTTTACGTCTGGCCAATAAGGTCTGATGTATTTATCATATAAATTATCCTGGTCACCACTCAAATAAAGAACCAGTTTTTCACTGACCTTCTTCTTTATTTTATCGTACCCAGCCTGCTGAGAATAAATATCCTCAATGCTCTTCAATGCACGAGCTATGGTAGAACATCCACCCCATGCTTCTACAAAGACAGGACCTGGCTCATCATCGAGGAGCACATTCTTAATCAATTCTGAACCTGGAGTATCACGTTCAAACTCACCATCGAAGTACACATTACCCCAAGCTACCTTAGAACGAATGTATTCTGGAGTAGGATAATTAGGATTATGAACCTTCAAATTAGGATAAGCCTTCTCATAAGCATCTACCACATCGTCGATGAAGCGATTATCTTCATCCCAACGGTAATGCGTCATGGGTTCAAAATTCAGACCCGGACGGTCATACTCTCTGCCAGATACCCAATACTTTGTTCCCTTACCATCACCTTTCCAATGGAACTGGCTACTGGTATAAATCAGTCCCTCAACCTTATAGTCGGTTGAAAAAAGCAGGAAACGGATTAATGAGTTGCAATCATCCAACTCCGCATCAGCAGTAATAATCACACGAGGTTTCTCTACAGGTGCTTTCACTGCCCATCCATCAGGATAATTCAACCCTTGAGCGGACAGAGACTGAGCTGAGACTTGCATTGGCAAGAATGCCAGACCCATCAATACTGAAAATAAAATCTTCTTCATTTACATGAACAGGTTAAGTTTCTAAAAAACGAGTAAAGCTGGAATGGCCTATAAGACCATCCAGCTTTCTACTTATCACAATCTATTATTTGAAAAGCAACGGTGCAAACTCAGAAAGGTAAATACGCCAGTTCTTCCAAACATGACCATCACCACTTTCACGATAAGTGTATTTCTGACCATATTTTTCCAATAGCTTCAAGTGGTCTTGAACAGACTTGTAGAGGAAATCTTCTGTACCTACACCTACCCAATACAATTTTACTCCATCCTTGATTTGCTGCTGCAGAAGTTGATCCATATTATCGTAGAATTTACCACGACCAGCACGGATAAGACCTGCAGAGAACAAACCTACGTAATCAAATGTATTCCGATACAAACGAGAAATGGTATTTGTATGACCACCACCCATGGACAGTCCAGCAATAGCACGATGCTGCTTGTCAGCCTGGATGCGGTACTCACTCTCTGCCCATGCCATAATTTCAGCAAAATGTTTCTCGAAAGTACCATCACCACTATAAACACGAGAATGGAATGGCTTATAAAGGCCCCAGCTACTTTCACCTGGTGCAGCCTCCATTGCAGGGTGACCATTTGGCATAACCACAATCATAGGGAGAGCCTTACCCTGAGCTATCAGGTTGTCCATAATCTGGCAGGTACGACCGAAGTGAACCCACTCATCCTCATCACCACCACTACCATGGAGCAGATAAAGTACAGGATACTTCTTACCTGGATTCTTCTCATACTCAGCTGGAGTATAAACATTGATTCTACGAGTGGTATTCAGCATCTTAGAATCCATCCATCTGCGTGAAAGAGTTCCATGAGGCACATTGTTTACCTTATAATTATAGGCCATATCTTCAGGAGTGCTTCCTACGATGAAATACTCACTGAGAGTACCGAAATCACGGAATAGATAAGGGTGGTTAGGATCGTGAGTTACCACACCATCCACCACAAACATATAGCTATACAGCTCACTAGCAAGTACTGGGGAAGTATAGACCCAAAGGCTATCCGTTTCCTTAGTCATGTCAATAAGACCTGTTCCTACCATTCCACCTATAGGGTTATTCTCTGCCTTAGGGGCAAAGTCACCCGCAATCTGCACCTTCTTGGCATTGGGGGCAATGAAACGGAATGTAACAGTATTATCATTGTTAACCTCTGCAGACTTTATGTTCTGAGAAGCGAAAAGAGCCTGTTGTGCATTTGCAGTTAATCCAAAAGCAGTCACCAGCAATGCAGTTAAAATCAGTTTTTTCATCTTTATGCTAATTTAGAGGTTAAACAATTATTTGAAAAGTAGTGGAGCAAACTCTGAAAGATACAGACGCCAGTTCTTCCAAACATGACCATCACCACTTTCACGATAAGTATACTTCAATCCTAAACGATCAAACATGGCACGCATATCTGCATTGTTCTTGTAAAGGAAATCTTCTGTACCACAACCAACCCAATACAGTTTCACACCATTTGCAATCTGCTTCTTCAAGGTTTCTTCTGTATTCTTATAGATACCTTCTTGTCTGGTCAAACCTACAGCAGCAGAGAACAGACCTACATAATCGAAAGTATTCTCATACAAACGGGAAATGTGGAAACTATGGAAACCACCCATAGAAAGACCTGCAATAGCACGATGTGCCTTGTCAGCCTTCACACGGTAGTTGCTTTCTATGAACTGGATGATTTCAGGGAAAGCCTGCTCAAACTTACCATCCATCATGGAAGGATGGAATGGCTTGTAGAGACCCATGCTGCTCTCTCCAGGAGCTGCCTCGAAAGATACATGTCCATTTGGCATGACTACAATCATAGGCTCACACAATCCCTTAGCTGTCAGGTTATCAATAATCTGACAAGTTCTTCCATAATTCACCCATTCATCCTCATCACCACCTGCACCATGAAGCAAGTAAAGCACAGGGTATTTCTTATTAGGATTCTTCTCATATTCAGCAGGTGTATAAACATTCAACCTACGATTCATATTGAAATGATTACTCATGTACCAGATGCTCTGCAGAGTACCATGTGGAACTTGCTGAACACGGAAAAGATCTCCCAATCCATCACCCACGATGAAGTAATTGCTCACTGTACCGAAGTCACGGAAAATATATGGATGATTAGGGTCCACTGTTACCGTGCCATCTACCACAAACATATAGCTATATAATTCACTCTTCAATGGAGCAGAAGTATATACCCAGATGCTATCGTTTTCCTTCTTCATGTCAATCAGTCCAGTACCCACCAGACCACCTACAGGATTATCTTCCTTAATCTCGGCAAAGTCACCTGCAATTTGCACCTTTTTAGCATTAGGAGCCTGAAAGCGGAAAGTCACCGTATGGTCCAGATTGACCACTGCGGATTCTATATCCTGAGACTTCCAAAGGTTTTGCTGTGCGAAAACAGGCATCATATATGCCAGCAATGCACCTACAATCAACGTTTTTTTCATCTGTATTCCGAAATTTATTTTACATTTATAATAAGACGATGATATTTTGTCAAAGGGAGTTCAGCATTGTCTGTAGCCTCCAAAATCAAATGAATTTGGTCACCTGATTTAGCATCTGATGGAACTGTAAAAGATGTTTGAGCCTTATTTACATCATTCATATTACACTCACCTTTGTAAGATGATGTCGCATGTTTCCACCAACGGATTGATACTTTCTGGCCTTTGTCTGGATCTGAAACTAGATACTTGACTTTAAAAGATTCGCCTGGAAACGCAGTTATACTACGAGGTCCTGCAATTTGAGGGTAATGATTAGCTTCTGCAAAGCTGCTAGCCACTGTCCACTGGAACCGTACAGCCTCAGAATTAAATACAGCCTGAGTAAAGTCTGGACTAGGTGGAGTATTAGCCCTACGCCATCTCATTTGTTCCATCATTGACTTAGACTTTATTTCTTCAGGTATTACAACTGCAAAACCACTCCAACCTCCATTGTTGCCTATCCAGCCTTCTAATCCATTATTTATCAAGTTCAAATAACAACCCGTATCACCTTCAGCCAAAAAAGATCCAGCTTCCTGAATGCCTTTATAAGGGCCTTCTTTCTTCGACCATGACGCAGACCAAACTTCAAAGCCCATCGCTTCAAGTTCTTCTTTAGTCTTGTTTTTATATCCAAAATAGTCCTCTACTTCCATTTTCACCCCATCGCCCCAATAACGGTATACTTTAGCAAAAGGACCAACTTGATAATACTTCTGGATGTATTCAGGGCTATAATAAAATACATTTTCTGGCTTACAGTTTTCTTGTGCATTATATGCCAAACTTACACTGGACATTCCTTGATTTGCAGATTTAATATCCGGCCAAAATGGTGCAATATATTCAGGATATGTTCCATCTTGATCTCCACTCATGCAAAGAATAGCCTTTCGTGAAACTTTTGCCTTTAATTCAGGCCAATTTTTCTGCCCACTATAAATATCTTGAATACTTTTCAATGCCCTTGCAATAGTACTGCAACCGCCCCATGCCTGCAAGAATACTGGAGTGTCATCATCATCTAATAAAACATTCTTAATTAATTCTGAACCTGGAGTATCTTTGCTAAAATCACTAGCAAATTCTACATTTCCCCATACTACTTTTGAACGAATATACTCTGGTGTAGGATAATTAGAATCATGTAGCTTAAGATTTTCATAACTTGCACAATAAGCATCAACTACATCATCGATAAAGTGACAATCTTTATCCCAACGAAAACTTTCTACAGGTTTGTTTCCACTTTTTGCATAAGACCTCTGATTAACCTTAGCCCACAATGTTCCATGACCATCACCAGTCCAATGATGTTCACTACTTGCATAAACAAGACCTTCTATCCGAAAATCTGATGCATGCAATAAAAAACGAACTAAAGAATTCTGATCATCCAACTCGGCATCGCAAGTTACTATAACACGTGGCTTTGCAGGAGAAGGGTCAACTTGGCTATATGTCTTCTGAGCAAAAGCAAAAAAGGGAATAAATGCTGAAAACACTAAAAACGCAGCTATTTTTGATACCAAACTCATTATGTTCAGAATTAATATTATATAAAATCTAAAGAAGGAACTAGAGAAGTAACGCGAGTGCGTCAAGCATCTCTAGTTCCTTCGATATTAGAAATTAGCAAGCTAAAATCTTTAACTTACTGCCAAGCAGCCTGCTGAACGCAATTAGGATTAGTGTTCATTTCTGACTGTGGGAATGGAAGCAAATCCACCTTTGCAGAATAAGAACCTGCAGTTTGAGTCCAATAAACCTGACTGTCACCTCTAAACACAGGCTTGCCATCTGCATCATAATCCTGACGAACCGTCGGATACTGCTTACCCTTCCAAGATCCTAAAGCCTCCTGAAGACCCCAACGCTGCAAATCTTGGAAACGAGTAGCATCATAGGCCATCTCCAGTCTCTTCTCAAGTTTCAACTCTTCCATAGTTCCAGTAGCGCGAGCTGCTACACGAGCACGGTCTCGAACTGCATTTATATACTCAGCACCTTTTGCTACATTGCCAGATTGAATATAGGCCTCAGCAGCAAGTAAATAAACCTCACCTAGGCGCATAACACGGAAGTTGTTAGAGCACCAAAAAGAACTCATAGCAGACTTAGTCTGGAAACGATATTTCCACTGATAATAACCCTCATTATCGTTCAAGTCATTGAAGTAAGTAGCACCATTGTTCAACAATTCATTCAAGGTAATAATTGTGGCACGTAAACGGTATCCATCCTCTCCTTCTTCTGAAACAAATGCATTGTAAAGGTCTTTGCGAGGATTCCAACGTCCCCAAGTTGCCGTGTGAATATCCCACTGTGGATTCAAGGCACTACAATTTATACGGTCTGATGTACGCCATCCTAGGAATACACCCCAAGCCCATGTTACCATTGGAGCACTATAAATTCTAGGTTGGGTAATATCACGATACCAATTAATTTCAAAGATACTCTCACAATTGTCCTCACCTACTTCCTGACAAAGGTTCTCAAGTTCCTCACCTGAACCAGGAAGAGCATACAACTTATATTTGCCAGAGTTAATTACATTATCCAACATTGCTGCAGCCTCAGCGTATTTCTTCTGCCAAAGATAAGCTTTACCTAATAATGCTTGAGCAAACTGTTTGGTCACACGGTAAGAACCATTCTCCTGGTCAATAGAACTTTTTTCTACTAAAGCATTGCTATTGATAGCACTTGTCAAATCAGCCTCAATCTGAGCCCAAATTTCTGCTGGAGTAGAGTTTGGCTGTTGATAGTTACCACTTTCCAATGGCTCAGTAATCAATGGAGGAGTACCCCAAAGTGTCACCAAATCAAAGTAGGTATAGGCACGCAATACTCTAGCTTCTGCACAATACTGTTTTTTTGCGGGAGTGTCCTCATCGATGTTTGCCAACATCACATTTGCTGCATAAACTACTTTATAAAGATACTCATAGAGACCTGTAATATTGGACTCTGCTTCATCATAAGTAAGGTCACCTAACAGATAAGTACCATCATTATGACCACCTCCACCAGTCCAACTATCATCACCCAAAGCCATTTTTACTGTATACTGATAGCCATATACATGAAGCACGGCACCATAGATAGAACTCAATGCAGATTCTGCATCAGCATCAGTTTTATAATAGGAATCAATTGAATCTACGCCATGCTGTGTTTGATCCAGTTTATCCTCACATGAACTCAGAAGGACAACTCCTGCCAAAAGGATACTAGATAATATATATTGTATTTTCATAATTACAAATTTATTTTAAGGTTATTAGAATGACAAGCTAACACCCAATACGACTTTCTTTGTGGTTGGATATGAACCATAATCCAATCCAAGAGCATTACCTGTCAACTGAATCTCTGGGTCATAGCCAGGATATTTGGTGAAAGTAAAGAAGTCGTCAAGAGAAACATAAGCACGAACATGCTCAAGACCAATTTTACCAATCAAAGTCTTAGGGAATGTATAGCCTAACTGAACCTGCTTAATTTTAAAGTAGCTGGCATCTTCAACCATTGCACTTGAAGAATAATATGCTGACCAGTTTACAGTCTGCTCACGAGCAGGGTAAAGTGCGTCAGAATCACCAGCACCAGTCCAACGATGATCATACCAATATACAGGTACATTATCCGTAGCACGTACATTTCTTTGGAAACCCATGAATGCATCATTACCATGAGAACCTGTTCCGAATACTACAAGGTCAAAGCCCTTATATGCAGCAGTCAAAGTTACACCATAAGTGAAGTTAGGAATAGCAGAACCAATTTCAGTCTGATCAGCTGTACCAGGTGTAAGTGTCTCTTCACCAGCAGCTGTCAAGAAGATAGGATTACCAGTCTGTGCATCAATATGATCAAATCTATAACCTCGCATATACCACAATGGATGATCCTTCTCAAAATAGAAACCCATAGATTCATGAGTAGTACCTGCTACACGAGTTAAAGACTCATCAATGAAAGTAACCTTATTCTTCAAGGTAGCAATGTTGCCACTGATACCATATGAGAAATCGCCAATACGGTCTTTCCAAGAAAGTTCAAACTCAAAACCTGTATTCTCAACATTACCTGCATTTACTGGAGATACGGTATTTCCAATAGTCAAAGATGGACTTGTGTTAGTAATAATCAAGTCTTTAGTCTTTTTCTTATACCAGTCAATGCCAAATGCCAAACGATCATTCAAGAAACGCATATCAACACCTAAGTCTATCTGCTCAGAAGTTTCCCATTTCAAATTGTAATTACCAGTTGAAGAAGGTTTGTTTCCTGTATAATATGTACCACTATTATCAAAGTTATAAACATAACCCTTAGCAATTACAGCTGCATAACGATAATTTGACAAACCTGCAGTTGAACCGTTTTGTCCCCAGCTGGCACGAAGCTTCAGTTGATTGAATATATTCTGATTTTTCATCCAGTTTTCGTTAGTAATATTCCAACCTACAGACACTGATGGGAAGTAGCCCCAGCGCTGGTTTACAGGAAGAATAGAAGTATCTGCAGCATCAGCACGAAGAGAGAACTGAGCATAATAACGGTTTGCAAAGTCGTAGCCCAAACGACCATAGTATGAATACTTCAATATATGAAGCTTTTCACCACCAGTAACAGTCTGGACAGCAGAACCACTCTTATAAGCTGGGAAAGCATAATTTGGATCATTCTTTAAGAATCCTAATTCAGCTGAATTTCCACTACCTGAACCTGAAACTACTCCCGAATTATAATAGTTGCTTGTATCAGAATATGACATACCAATCATAGCACTAACATTGTGCTTGTCAGCGAAAGTCTGATTATAATTCAAGAAGTTCTCCCACTGCCAGTAACCTAAGGTTGTAGTTGTATTCGTTACGCTCATGAAGTCCTGGAAGGTATCTGTATTTGTCACGTTTGGAGATGTATATGTATAGCTATTATTATACATATAACGATAACCTAAACGAGATGTAAATACGAAATGTTTAATTGGAGTCAACTCCAAAGAAGTAGAACCAGAGAAATTAAAACCATCCACTTGATTATAGCGACGATTCAACATTACATGTGGATTTACAGAGTTTGTATTAGTAAACAAAGAGAATCCATAATATTGTCCATTTTCATCCGTGAGCAAAGTATGACCAGAGTTCAAATAGCTATTTATAAAGCTAGCAATACCTGGATTTGCTAAATACTGGTCAGTAAAGACTACTGGAGTCAGAGGATCCATCTTCAATGCAGAGAACATCAATGAACCTCCGATATTTGAACCTTCAGATACGGTAGATTGGTGATGACGACTAATAGAATTATTGGTAGTAATCTTCAACCAATCTTTTATTTTATAATCAGCATTCAAAGTACCTGTCAAACGATCAAATGTATCCTTGTCCCCTACAACTGGACCATCATTCTTTGTATAAGTCATGGATGCATAGATAGAACCTAAGTCATTTGCTCCTTGGAAACCTACATTATGCTTCTGCATGACTCCTGTTTCGAATGCGACATCTTTCCATTTTGTATCAGTACCCTGTACATAATAAGTATCCAATGTACTTTGATTGATAAATGGAGAGTTACCTGAGCACATCCAATCAATATATTGACTAGCATTCAACGCATCAGGAATGTGATCCATTTTCTGAGAAGTGTACTGGAAATCATAAGAAATACGACGTACTCCCTTAGATGCCTTACGAGTCGTAATCAAAATAACACCATTACCAGCTTCAGCACCATAGATTGCAGCGGATGCAGCATCCTTCAACACCTCCATACTTTCAATATCATTAGGATCAAGATTAGAGATGTCGGATGTACGCAGACCATCTACAACATAAAGAGGATCAGAAGTGTCATTTGAAGAGAAACCTCTCACACGGATTGCTCCACTTTGACCTGGTGCTCCTGAATTTGACAGCAACTGAACGCCTGCAGTCTTACCCTGCAATGCTTGCTGAGCAGTAGTGATGGTTCGGTTCTGCATATCTTCCGATTTAACAGAACTGATAGCACCTGTTACAGAGCTCTTTCTTTGCACACCATAACCTACCACGATCAATTCATCAAGAACCTCAGTATCTTCCTTCAAGACAACATTCAAGGAAGAGGCAGCTCTAACTTCTTGTGTAATGTAGCCTACATAGGAAACTACCAGTGTGGCCCCACTCTTGGTACGTAATTCAAAATTACCATCAAAATCGGTAATCGTACCATTGGTAGTACCTTTTTCAAGAATACTGGCTCCAATAATAGGATCACCAGCCTCATCAGTCACTGTACCTTTCACAGTAATTTGTGCCAAAGCAGTAGTGACTCCAATCAAAAGAAATGCCAGAAATATCGACATTTTCTTTAAAACTTGATTGAAATTTTTCATAGATTAAAAGTTTTATGATTTTGGTTTTATAATAATTTTCAAGTTTTAGTTGGATAGAGCTATCAGTATCAAAGCTGCAAGGAAGCAGAAGAACATAGCATATACAAACTTGTTCGTTCCCTTTGGAGCTGCCTTGAACTCTTTCCAAATCAGTACACCCCAAATCATAGCTACCAGTGGGGATGCATTACTTAAGGCATATGCCACAGCTTTATTAACCTCTGCCTTGGAAGTCATAAAACTGATAACCATACCACTCATCCAGATAAAACCACCCAGCATACCAATTAGATGAGTACGAGTATCACCATTCTTGAAATAATCTGCCATAGTTGACTTTCCTTCTACAGAATATCTCATCATAAATGGATTCAGGAAGAAGGTAGAGATCAAAACTGCTACAGCAAAGAAGAATACAGCCTGGTAAGGAGTGAGAGTACCTTCACCTCCAAATGATGGATCCATAGCTTTTACGACAAGGCCATAGAAGAATGCGAATCCGAAACCAGAAATAATAGCGAAAATAATACCAGCAGCAGGACTCTTCTTCTGACTTGTAGTCAACTTGTTATAAGATACTGCACATAAAAGCATTGCTGCTATTGCCAATACCACACCTATCCAAAGCATAGTCTTATTTCCTGTAAATCCGGATGCGAAATAGTTGAATACGATTCCACCTACCCATCCTAGACCACCACCAATAGGGAAGGCAACAGACAAACCTGCGATACCATTGGCTGCGGTAAGGAATATGTTTGCGAAGTTCCAAACCAAACCACCTAAAGCAGCCCAAGCTACACTTTCCCAAGTAAGGTTTGCAAAGAAATTACCACCGTTAAAAAGGAGAAGTCCAAGAAGAGCGGTCAGGAAGAAACCAGCGATGTAATCCCAATAGAAAAGAGCTGACTTCCACTCCTTCTTCTGAACCAGTTTTTGCGTATTGCCCCAAGAACCCCAGCATAAGCAGCAGTAAATGCAGCAAATCATTGCAATGGTAATGTTTGTTACTAGTACCATAATTTATTATTTAATCGTTTATACTTGCTTAGAGTAGGTCATTCTGGGACATTGCCCAGAATGACTATATATAATCTTACTTACTCGTGAACGTAGAGATCCCAACCCAGATAATTCTCAATAGCATCCTGTACGATTTCAACGACATCGGTACGTACCAATGCTACGTGATGCTCGAAACCATTGTGGCAAATGTACTTCATCAGTTTCTGTAAGTTGTCTACCTTAGTTACAGCAATACAACCGTCCATTCCATATGGTTCATCAGTAATCTCACCCTTACCCAGATATGCTTTGATCTTACCCTTAGGATCATCGGTAGAAATACGGAAGAAACTGAAATCACCTGCAGATACCTTCGCATAAACTGCACCGAAAGTTCTAGTCTTACCTAAAGTACGGCCTAATACACCAAGAGGACCAAGTTTCAAATCATTGTTTCCAACGAAGCCTTTTGCAAAGTTACCACAGTGAGTGCAAACGCACTTATTACGATCATCTGCAAAGTTATTGTTCCAATCTGCCAAAACAGCAGGTTCCTTGCTAGCTAATGTTAATGCATACATAGAGATTGCACCAGCAAGGTCAGTCTCACATGCTGCAGGTAACAACTTATCGCTAAGCATAGACATTGTGATACAAGGAGCACAGCCATAGTTCAGCTCCAAGCTATCCCAGCACTGAATAGCAACAGCGTCGATCTTCTCACGCTCAATCCAATTCTCAACAGCTACGCCAAACTTAACCTGAACCTTCAGCTTCTCACTATAAGACTCTGGAACTTTAGCATATGCTGATACTTGTGCAATCTTCTCGATATACTTAGGATCAGACTCAGAAATCTTCTCAGCTGCAAACAGAATCTCACTCAAATCTACAGGAACAGTAGTAATACCTGAACGCTGCAGCAACTTTTCAGAAGCACGGCAAGTGTTGAAACCAAGAGGACGGGTACCAATCTGACCCAAACGACAATGACGAAGGCCATTTACTACACGGCAGATACCTGCAAATTTCTCAATATCCTGCTTAACCTGTGGGCTGTATATATCATAGGTATGAAGAGCTGTATCAGAGAATGGAATACCATACTGATAAAGGTTGTTGCAAACTGAAATCTTACCACAGAATGCATCACGACGGCTATCCAAATCTACCTTGTCATTATAGTCATCATAAGCCTGTACCATTACAGGAACATTCAAATTAGCTTCGTTGATAGCATTGATGATACCAATCTCATAACCGAAGTTAGGCAGACATACCAAAATACCATCAATCTTTTCACGATTTGCCTTGAACTGCTCTGCTACCAACAGACCATCTTCCAAAGTTTCAATGGAACTGCTTCCAGTTACAGTAGCATCTTCAGGAAGGATTACATATTCATAACCACATTCATCAAGAACACGCAGAATTTCCTTGCGAACGTCCTTTGCCAACTCTGAATTAAAATATGCACGGGTACCAATGATAACACCGAAGCACTGTTTCTTTGTTACTTTGTTCATAATACTGATTCTTTAGTTATTAGTTTAATTTATCTTATTTTCCAATCACCTTTTGCACTGCAGCCTTCCAGCCTGCCACCCATTTAGCTATTACTTCAGGGTTAGCCTGTGGGGTACGAGTCCAACGACTACGACGTAATGCTGCCACTTCATCAAAAGAAGTCCATACACCACGTGCCAAGCCATTCATCACAACTGCACCTAAAGCACTAGCCTCTTCCACATCGCTGCAATTTACAGAAACTCCCAAGCAATCAGCCTGTAGCTGCATTAAGAATGCGTTCTTTGTAGGACCACCGTCTACACGGATTTCTTTCAGTGACACCCCAGCCTGTTCAGTCATTGCCTTAATTAGGTCGTTTACCTGATAAGCAATGCTTTCCAAAGCTGCTCGGAGTACATGAGCGCGTGTTGTAGCTAAGCTCATACCCAAGATTGCAGCACGTGCTTCACTATTCCACCATGGAGCTCCCAAACCAGCAAATGCAGGAACGAAATAGACTCCACCATTATCTTCCACACTACGAGCCTGAGCCTCAACTTCAGCTGGTGACTCTATCAGTTTCAGTTGCTCTTGCAACCATTTCAACGTAGCTCCGGTACAATGGATATTACCCTCGAAAGCATAGAAATTATGGCCTAATGCACTGAATGCCATACTAGTTACTAAACCTTGAGGAGCCTTACTGAACTGTTCACCAATGTTAACCATCACACTGGAACCTGTTCCATAAGTAGCCTTACCCAAACCTTCCTCAAAACACATTTGACCAGCAAGGGCTCCATGGCTATCTCCTAAGACACCAGCAATCTCAATAGGTTCAGGGAGTGTTCCTTCAAATGTAGTAGTGCCATATATGCTGTCACATGGAAGTATCTGAGGCATCATACTAGCTGGAATAGTGAAAAGTTTCAATAACTCCTCATCCCACTGAAGAGTATGGATGTTCATTAAGAGTGTACGAGAAGCATTGGTCACATCGGTTGCATGGCTCTTGCCTTCTGTCAGTTTCCAAACCAACCAGCAGTCAATGGTTCCCATTAAGAGATTTCCTTTTTCAGCCTCCTCACGTGCACCTTCTACATTATCAATCAACCATTTTGCTCCACTTCCTGCAAAATAAGGGTCAATAAGCAGGCCACTCTTCTCCTGTACCATCTCGCCGTAGCCTTCTGCTTTCAACTGATTACAGAATTCCTCACCACGCAAGCACTGCCATACTACAGCATGAGCTATAGGCTTGCCTGTATTCTTATTCCAGACTACTACTGTCTCTCGTTGATTGGTAATGGCTAGTGAGTACTCTACAGTACCATCAGTAGGCTGATCCATCAGCAATTCCTGAACACCAGCTATAACATTGTTATAAATTTCCTCTGCATCATGCTCTACCCATCCTGGTTTAGGATAGTATTGCTGATGAGGCTTATTGATACGCTTAACCATTTCCAGTTGCTCAGTGAAAAGCATGGCCTTGGTAGCACTTGTACTCTGATCTATTGCTATGATCTTATGTGTCTTCTTCATAAATTAGAAAGGTTTTTCCTGGCTTTCAGGCTCGGGCACGGGGGTGAGCGAAAAACCCCCGGCCTTCAAACCTAAACCTAAATAACCAGTGTTACTTAAAAAGAAACTTATTTATTAACCTTAAACCAAAATAACTTATTTCAAAAATGATTCTGCAGCCTTGACAATTCCTTCAGCATCCATTCCATAATAATGGAAAATCTCCTTGTTTGTTCCATGAACCACATTCTCATCAGGAATTCCAATGATACGGACAGGAACTGGATTTTCTGAGAGGATCTCACAAACCATTGCTCCTAAGCCACCGAACTTACTATGTTCCTCTACTGTAATGATTCTACCAGTCTCTGCTGCAGCTTTCTTTACAGCTTCTTCATCGCATGGTTTGATCCAAGACATGTCCAGAACACGCGCCTTAATGCCTTTAGCAGCCAGTTGTTTACCTGCTTCCAATGCATGGTAGACTGTTTCACCAGCACCAATAATAGTAAGGTCATTTCCTTCTAACAAGGTTACAGCCTTACCTATCTCAAACTCAAAATTATCATCTTCATATATATCTGGAACTGCAGCCCTACCTACACGTACATAACAAGGCTCTGCAAAATCCACTAGAAACTTGACAAGCTTCTCTGTCTGACGAGCATCACAAGGAAGACAAATGTTCATGCCAGGGAAGCAACGCAAAACTGCAATATCATGCAAACTATGATGTGTAGCACCTAATGCGCCATAAGCCACACCACCTGATACACCTAATATCTTAACTGGATTCTGACTGTAAGCCACATCCACTTTAACCTGTTCCAAACTGCGGGCTACATAGAAACATGCAGGACCACAAACAAATGTTTTCTTTCCTGAATGAGCTAGGCCTGCTGAAATACCTACAGCATTCTGCTCAGCAATTCCACACTCTACGAACTGCTTTGGAAGTTCCTTGGCAAAGTCACCTAAGGTCACAGAACCACGAGCATCAGTAGTGACTGCTACAATCTGGTCATCTTTCTTCGCCAACTCCAAAAGTGTCTCAGTAAAACTCTTTCTACAAGCTTTCATATTCTTCATCCTTTTACTGATTAAACATTTTTTTCCAGCGCAGCTATACGGTCGCTGATTTCCTTAATTGCCTGTTGGTACTGTTCTTCAGATGGAACTCCATGATGCCAAGAAGCTACGTTTTCCATGAAACTTACACCCTTTCCCTTGGTAGTCTCACTGACAATGAGATGAGGTTTTCCATTTACGAAGTCTATTCCAGCAAAAGTGTCCAAAATACACTGCATATCATCACCATTCATGCTTACCACATCCCATCCAAAAGCTGTCCAACGATCATGAATGTTATCTATAGCCATTATATCTTCAGTATTTCCACTAATTTGAAGGTGGTTCCGGTCGATGATAGCTACCAGATTGTCCAATTTATATTGATGAGCAGACATTGCAGCCTCATAAATAGAGCCTTCACCTTGCTCACCGTCTCCCATAAGAACGTAAGTTTTCCAACTTTCTTTGTTCATCTTAGCAGCGATTGCCATACCCACACCAATGCCAAGTCCATGACCCAATGCACCTGAGTTTACTTCTATTCCATCTACTTCTATTGTGGGATGCCCAGAAAGAATGCTGCCGAATTGTCCTAAAGTATCCAAAACTTCAGGTTTCAGAAAACCTGCATCTTCCAAAACCACATATAAAGATTCAACACAGTGACCTTTACTCAGAATAAAGCGGTCACGCTGTGGATCATCCTTAAGGGCAGGAGAAATATTCATCTGTTTTGCATAGAGGGCTGTCAACACATTCAAACAAGACAAATCTCCGCCAATGTGACCAGCCTTTGCTTTATACACAACCTCTATTAACCTTTTACGGTTTTTTTCGGTCTTAATAATAAGGTCTTTCGTTTCCATCTTTACGTATTTCGATTTTTCATTTTGCAAATAAAACAAAAGAAATCGAAACACAATTAGATGTGGGATAGAAAAAAGAAATTATTAACCTTTATTAAGGGATTAGAGAGTTAACTTGACAAAGAGTTAACTTTTATTCACAATAAAGGAAGAGGTTCACAAATTTAAAGAAAGAAACGAAAGCAAACGAAAGTTATCTTTCTATATAAAACACAAGTATTAAACACGCAAACAAAGTATGGTTATATCATCGTTTTGCACAGCCCCTTCCGTAAATGTAGCCACAGATCTAAGCACACTATCTGTCAATTCCTGCATTGGAGTTCCCGAAGGAGCATCTTTCAAGGTCTTCAATAAAGAAGCTTCACCCCAATATTCTTGTTGAAGGTTCTGCGCCTCTGTCACGCCATCAGTATAAAGGAATAGGGCATCACCAGGATTTAATTGAATCTCCTGAATGCGATATTCTGCTTCACTGAAAGCACCAGTCGGGATATCAACCTCTGCCACAAGATAATCAGTCTTATCCTTCTGTAACCAGACTGGATAATTATGCCCAGCATTACAAAACTCCAGCTTGAGCGTCTTTAAATCCAAGACACCTAAGAAAAGTGTACAAAACATACTTTTTTTATTCCCTTCTGCCAATTCCAAATTAATAGATTTGGTAATAAGAGCTGGATCCTTAGTATGACGTCCTATATGACGGAAAAGATGACAAACTACAGTCATGAAAAGTGCTGCAGGGACTCCTTTTCCTGAAACATCACCTATACAGAAGAACAAATGATCCTCAAATATAAAAAAGTCATATAAATCTCCACCAACAATCCTAGCTGGTTTCTGCATTCCATATATGTCCACGTCCTCCCTATCTGGAAAGACCTTAGGAAGTAATCCTTGTTGTATTTCTGATGCAATAGCCAAATCCCTTTCCATAGATGCATTTTTCTCAGTCGAGGTCTTCAAATCATTAATATAATCTACCAATTTGACCTGCATCCGACGAAAACTATTCCTCAAGTGTTTGATTTCTGTATTTGCCCATACCTTAGGAAGCTCTGCACTGAAGTCCCCATTGGAAACCGCATTGGCTGCATCCGTGATCTTCTGCAAAGGCCTTATATGCCAACGAACAATAAATATAATAGCCAATGAAAGTATTAGAAAAAGAACACTAGTGACTATATACACTATCAATTTCAGTATTTGAGTAATTCTACTTTCCTCATCAAATTTTACCCTTCCATTAATAGTCCATCCCATATCCTCTATTTTGCTATTCATAGATAGGGAGCCATGCATATCGCTTTCTTTCATGTCTTTTGTGGCATGAGTCATGACTAAAGTACTATCCCAATGGCAAAGATAAAGGCCATTTGAATCCTCTATATTATAATAAAAGGTAAGGTCACTGACTCCATCCTTTGCCTGACTGGAAGTAAACTGATAGTCGCTGCAAAGAATGGCATACACTTTCTTTTGGAAATTAATTAAAGGAACCATACATGTAACAGTAGGGTTAGGCTTCCCTCCCTGAATAGATTTCAAATAAGCCTGGCTCCATACCAAAAATTTGCCTTCCCTAATTAACTTGCCACAATCATCCAATTCTACCGGAAGTTTTTCCCCAGGAAGGATATAAGCACTGTTTAAATTGCTCTTAACTTTTAGACTGTCTACCAAACCTCTCTGCTGAAATGACGTAAGCTCCCTACCCTGGACAGCTAAGGCTGCAATACGCAAGGTATTTTCTATCCGAAAGATTTGGTTGCTTATTCTTTCTGATATAATCCGACTTTCTGTCACACCATCACGTGTATTACTTACCCCTTGAATGGCGGATGAAATTCCTGCAATGAAAAGATTGCCAAATACTGCCATCACCACTAAAAGAATCAGAATGATGCGCAATGACAGGGACGTATAAATTCGCTTTAGCTTCTGGAAAAATGACATAGCAAGATATTAAGACTTTGTGCAAAAATAATAAAATTTGCACAAAGTCTTAAAAAAAACAGAAAAGAACTTATTCCATTACACTTCCTTTTATAGGGTAGAAGTCAATTGATTTCACAATAGCTTTTCCACCTAAACTATAAAATTCAATGCCTGTGCTTCCTTCAGAAGGATAAATCTTATTAGAGATACAAGTTTCACCACCATTTCCAAATACCTCTACAGAACAATTATCCACAAAAACGTGAAGCTTAATCGTCTTATATCGGTTTTTCATTGGGCCATGAAATACTGCACCATGGAAATCGATGAAGCTATTCAGACCACTAAACCTACGATCAAAGAAAAGATCCTCTTCATGTATTTTGTAGCCAATGGTGGTTTTCTCTCCATTTCCTACGCAAAGCCTCAAACCCACTTCCTCGGCATTGACATTTTGGAACTCAACAATCATCTCATAACGATTATTCTCCGGCTTCAACTTCTTGGGAGCCCAAATACCTTCAAAGACTTCTCCTTTATAAGAGGCACCCTTTCCACGCAGACTCTGAAGCTCCTGGATAGGCTCCTGCACCAACCTGATACCTTCTGGAAACATTTTTAATTTCACTTCACGTGGTATAGATTGAATACCACTTACTGGCTCTATACCATTGTATCTCCATGACCCCATCCAAGCAGTCCAGATAGTTCTCTTTTCTGAAGGAGAATAGGTGTTCCAAGAACGTACGGCAAAGAAATCCTGACCATAATCAAACCAAAAGGCTTTCTGAGGTTCCATCTTCCTAATTTCATCACACAACATGACATGGTCTACATATAAATAAGTACTACCATCAGTCATTTCATCCATCAACTGTATTCTGGCACGTTTTCCCCTGTATTCAGAAACATCCCATCCAGCCCATTGCATACTACTGGCATTTCTTCCTGTTTCTGAACGGACCACCTTTCCATCAACAATCAAATTTATGCCGCTTTTTCCAGGGCTATAAGAACCCCCTATCTTAAAATTAATATAGTTTTTAGTTATGGTGAATTCCGGTGAAGTAATCTTCCCTGATGAGTGCCCTTCCTTGTGGTAACTGTCCGCATAATATCTTCCAACTCTACCCATAACAGCCCCTTGTCTGTAAAGAGATATATCTGTAGGAGTTTCAACGAAGGCATCTCCCTCCATATCCCACTCATCTATACCATGTTCAAAATCAAACAAGACTTCGCCCTTTGGTATGTCATCATAAGTAAGTTGTTGCGCAAAATCCTTATCCAATTTAAAACGTGTTCCATCGAAGTCGCCTATAAAATACTGCCCTGTATAAGGCTGAACGCTCAATGCTATTACCCATTTTACTTTGTTGGGATTCCCATCTACTTCCAAAGGGAAGAAGTCTACGCATTCCCAAACCCCATTAGTTGCACCCCATGGCCCAAAGTCGCTCATGAAAGTCCAATCTATCAAGTTCTTTGAGCAGAAGAACTTTACTTTAGGAGCCTCTGCCCAACCAATGACCATAATCCATTTTTGTGTCTCTTCATGCCAGAAAATTTTTGGATCTCTTATTTCTCTAGAATTGATATTCAAAACTGGATTCTTCTCTTCGTAACGTGTCCAGGTTTCTCCTTGATCTGTACTATAAGACATCCTAATAACCTGGGTCCTAAATGGCTCTACTTCATTGTGATAATAAGCTAACCATGCATTCTTTCCGAATCCAGCTACATTTTTCTCGTCTACTACTATAGAACCAGAACCTCCTAAACGGGTTTTAGAAAGTTCAAGGCGGACTTTATCTTTTTCTTCTGAGCTAAGATTTGGATCGGCCATCTTAGCATACAATGAAGACAATTTAGCTACAACATCTGTAGCCTTCCAATGCACAAAATCTGTCCCATAGTATCTTCCCCAGGCATTGTAGTAATTTCCATTGAAGAAGAACAATCCAGTGGGGTCTCCTGAAGGATAAAAGTGATAACCTGGATTAAATCTGACAAACTCAGGCTTTTGAGACCTAAATTGAGAATAAGCACATGTACTTATAAAAAGACATATGAAAGTTAAAAATAAAGACTTCCTTTTCATAGCTAGTTTTTATATTTCATTAAAAATTTGTCTGGACAAGAGCTGAATCCAACTGATAGACATTTCCACTCACATGAACTTTTTCAGCATTACCCTCCCACTCTATCAGCGTACTATTCTCTAAGGCTGTAAATATACGAGTGGTAAATGCATCTTTTCCATTAATAAATCCTTCTACAACAGATCCGTCAATGAAAAGATTCAGTTTTAACACCCCTGACTTTGGCATTTCATACACATCTTCACGGACAGCATTAGGCACATAAGGCAGCAAACTGGAATGAGTCTGATCTACTACCAGCATTTGATATAAGCACATTGCTCCTATCATCAAATCCCCAATGAAATTGAGCAAAAAGGTCCTAAGGAACTATCATTAAAGCCCCTAGCAGGAAAAACATTATTCTTATCATGTTATTCCTAAAATTATTTCTTTCCTATTTTTTTTTGAATATCTAAAGGACTCTCACCGAAATAGTCCTTATAACATTTACTAAAATATGAAGGTGAACTAAAACCTACCTCATAGGCAATTTCGGATATATTCTTGTCGGTTGTAGTCAACAATTTACGTGACAGTTTAAGCCGTGTTATGCGAACCAATTCATTAGGTGCATACCCTGTCAGGGATTTCGTCTTACGATAGAACTGGACTCGGCTGAAACCCATTTCATCACTTAAGTCATCAATATTCAACTTGGAATTTCGCAAGTTATTATTGATAAGAGAACGAAGTTTATCTACAAAATCTTGTTCCATAGAACTTATCTCTTCTTTCTCCATAGTAGAAGAGCCATCGGTAAAGAAATTCTTTAAACGAAGATGATTCTCTAGCAAGTTGCGTAAGCGAACTTTAAGCAGTTGAGCACTAAAAGGCTTGGATATATAGGAATCCGCTCCACATTCATAGCCCTCTATCTTTTGTTCATCCATCGCATAAGCCGTGAGCATCATGACAGGGATATGGGAAGTTTGAGGTTCACTCTTTAAATGACGGCAGCATTCCATTCCATTCATAATCGGCATCATAACATCGCAAATAATGGCATCAGGCACATATTTCAATGCCATTTTCAGACCTTCCTTTCCATTTGCAGCTTCTATAACCAGATACTCTTCATCCAATAGCATTTTAACATAGTCACGGACATCCTGATTGTCATCAATGATAAGCACAACTTCCTTTTCTGTTTTCTCCAATTCAGGCAAATATGTTTTCAAACTTTCCTGATCCGCTTCCATCAATGCACCTTCTTTTAAAGTATCCATTGCCTGATTACGTTGTAAGTCTGCCTCCAACTCTCCTTCTTGGCGCATTGGTAGCTGTATCGTAAATGTAGTTCCTACTGACTGTCGACTTTCTACTTGAACAGTACCTTTGTGCATCTCTGCAAACGCCTTAACCAAAGCTAGGCCTATACCTGAACCTGCATGATGAACATCCACCTGATAAAAATTCTCAAAGATATGTTTCACATGCTCGCTTGACATTCCTACTCCTGTGTCTTTTACTACAAGTTCCATCCATAGCTGGCCTTCCTTTAAAAAATTGGACAACAATACCTTTATTTTTCCGTTTTCAGGAGTAAATTTAAATGCATTGGAAAGCAGATTATAGAGAGAACGCTCCATTTTTTCTGAATCAGCCACCATAAGATAAGGATTCTCACTTTCCTTTACCTCTACTGTGAAATTTATATGCTTGCGCTCTGCCAAGGTGTCGAATGCCTCAGACCAGTTCCTAACTTTTTCAGCAATATTGAATTCAGACAGATGTAAAGTCAACTTCCCACTTTCAAACTTACGGAAATCTAGAGTCTGGTTCACAAGGCGTAACAAAACCGTTACGTTTTTCTGAATGATATTCATGAGGAATTGTTCATCCTCATTTAAATTCTTGCTTTCTTTCAACTGATTGACAGGGTCGGCTATCAAGGTAAGTGGAGTACGGAAATCGTGAGAAACATTCGTAAAGAAAGCTAATTTGGCACGAGTAGCATCTTCCAACTGTTTAGAAAGTTCTACCAACTGATCACGTTGCTTTTCTATTTCCTTATTCCGCTTCTGTAAAAGCTGGTTGATTCTGTTCTTTTCCCAATACGCATATAAAGCTATCGCAAACAATCCAATCAAAAGGGCAAGGATTATTACAACAGCTATCAATAGCAGTCTTTGCGTATTCAAACGATGAAAATAGGTATCCACCCTACTTGACAAGTCATAGACTTTAGCAGTTTCTTCTTGAATTAGCTCAGCCTGCATCATCATAATATGAGCATTGGTAGAATCCACAACTGCCGTATTCAACGTAATTTCCTTCTCGAAAGGACGAGCATGAAGAATATCGGAAGCTACCTGTATGACCCGTTCACCACCCGTAGGGTAAATCACAGTAGCAAGCATCTTCTTGTTCAGCACCTGTTCCACACCCCATCCAGGACTGGTCAAGGCATCTACGCCTATAAACTTTACCTTTTGTTGGAGATTATGCTTTTCTGCTGCTTTTATTGCACCTATAGCCATCCGGTCATTATGAGCAGCCAGTAAGGTAATGTCAGGATGTACCTGGAATACACTATCCATAACATGTTCAGCAGTTTCCATCAACCAATCGGCTGCTACACTTCCTACAATTTCTGCATTTTCCAAGGGTTCCACCACCTTCATGAAACCTCTATTTCGCTCTATCTCTGAAGAAGAACTAGGCAGACCTTTCAAATTAAAGACTTTTTCCGGATGATTTTTACACAATGCTGCTATATACCCACCCAACTCTTCACCAATCTGTACATTATCTGCCCCAATAAATGCTGTGTACTTATTGGAATTTATTTTTCGGTCTATCACAATAACCGGAATTCCAGCATCATAGGCCTCAGATACAATAGGTGTTATGGCATCGGTTTCATTCGGAGAGACAATCAGCAAATCCACTTTCTTATCCAAAAAATATCGGATATCCTCTATCTGCTTCTTACTGTCATCTTTCACGGAACGGATTTCCAATTCCATGTTACGTTCTACTGCTGCTTGACGAAGCATCTCCTCATTCTGTTTGTTACGCCACTCATCTTGGCTGCATTGAGAAACACCTATCAGAAACTTATCCTCTGGTTGGGAACAAGACCAAAGAAGAGTTATTGAAAGTATCAAAAAAAGGATTCGACTCTTCATACACCTGCAATTTGTATTTTATACAGCATAAATTTGAAGGTAAACAGCCCCGTATCCTCTTAAAATATTAAAGAGAACACAGGGCAAATACATAAACCAAAACACCCATGAAGGTATATTTAAATGTCTTTCAACTCATCTGGCAATATAGGCATGGCCCCTTTTTGAGTACATACATATGCAGATACGCTGACAGCTAGTTTGTGAGCTTCGGGTACAGATTTACCTTTCAAAATAGCACTACAGAATGCCGAAGTGAAAGAGTCACCTGCACCAACGGTGTCGGCCACTTCTACTTTAGGTGTTTCTTGGAAAGAAACCACACCAGGAGTAAATACATAGCTGCCATTCACTCCACAAGTAAGAATCAACATTTTCAGATTATACTTGGCAAGCATAATCCAGCACTTGTTCTCTAGATCAATGCCAGGGTAACCAAACATACGGCTAATAGTAACCAGCTCCTCATCATTTATCTTCAGGATATTACAATGGCGCATAGATTCCTGGATAACTTCTTTGGAATAAAATTCTTGACGTAGATTGATATCGAAGATTCTCAACGTATCTTTCTGAGGCATAGTTTCCAAGAATTTTTTGATGGTAGCACGGGAAACAGGACTTCGCTGAGCCAAAGAACCAAAACAAACAGCTTTAGTGTTCTTGGCTATTTCCTCAATGGCAGGAGTCCAAGGAATGTTGTCGTATGCCACACCTTCCTTGATGTCATAAGTAGGAACACCAGCACTATCCAACTCTACCATAACACGGCCAGTGGGGTACTGCGTCTTCTCCAAATGAACCTTCATCTTCTTTTCAGCCAATTGCTCCAAAATTTCTTCACCCCATTTGTCCTCACCGATAGCACTTACTGCACAACCATTCAAACCGAACTGAGTAGCATGATATGCAAAATTAGCAGGTGCACCACCTAATTTCTTACCTTCTGGGAGCACGTCAAATAAAATTTCTCCCAAGCCTACTATATAATTTTCCATGATTAATACAATGTTATAAGGTTATATTACTTTTTGATTTTTGAAGTACAGAACAGCAGATAGATGGCACCCACTGCCATAACTAAAACGGCTCCAACTTGTCCTATTGCATCACTAGCTACACCCATAGCCAATGGGAAAATGGTTCCACCGAACAGGCCCATTATCATCAATCCTGAAACCTCGTTCTTTTTGGTAGGTTCTGCCTTTAGTGCATTGGCAAAAGCGATAGAGAAGATATTTGAGTTTCCATAGCCCACTAAAGCAATAGCAATGTAAAGCATCATTTCGCTAGATGATACACTCATAATAACCATAGCTATGGCAATTAAGCATGCACTGATGCCAAAAAATATCTTATTGGACATACGGCTCAGAATAAATGACCCGGAGAAGCAACCTAATGTACGGAAAATAAAGTACAAACTGGTAGCAAATGCAGCATCATTCAAAGAAAGCCCTACACGTTCCATCAGCAACTTTGGAGCTGTAGTGTTAGTTCCTACATCGATACCCACATGGCACATAATAGCCAAGAAGCAGATCAAGACAAATGGCTTACCTAGTAAAGCAAAACACTCACCAAAGGTTGAAGCCTTACCTTCTATCTTCTCTTCTTCTATAGGAGTTGCCCCCAGCCAAAGAATAGCCAAAATGCCCACGATGAGATAGATAGGGAAAAGTATTCTCCAGTCCAATCCAAAAGATGGAATGACCTGTGCTGCACCCCATGAAGCAATATAAGGAGCCAGGAATGAAGCTATAGCTTTAATAAACTGTCCAAAAGTAAGGCTACTAGCCAACTTATCCCCACTGATGATACTGGAAAGCAATGGATTCAATGAAGTTTGCATCAAGGCATTACCAATTCCCAGCAAGGAGAATGACAACAGCATGATAGTGTAGTTCTCACCAAAAATAGGAAGAAGCAGAGAGAAAGCTGTAACCACAAGGCTCAACAATACTGTCTTTTTACGTCCTATCTTGTTCATCAGCATTCCCGTAGGTACACTAAAGATTAGGAACCAGAAGAATACCAATGAAGGGAACAAATTAGCCTGAGAATCGCTCAGACCCAAATCTTCTTTCACATAATTTGAAGCAATGCCCACTAAATCTACAAATCCCATTGCAAAGAAGCAAAGCATAACTGGGATTATGGACATCCAAAAGGTTTTTTTATTGTCGCTCATGGCTGTTGTGTGTTATTTGATTTCATAAATTGTTACGGCACCAACCTTAGTCTTTCCATTCTGGCTGAATACACGTACATGCTGATAAGGTTCATTAGGGAAAAGAAGATTAGTCATGGCAAAATGGCCCTCACCATCAAATGCCTCTAAACTGCAACGATCTAAGAAGAGACGAAGCTGATATACATCTTGCTTTTCTAGAGGAGCAGAAGTTACTGCAGCAAAACTTGCTGAGAAATCAGTCCGGCCACTTTTCGTTCTATCCATTGAAACCTGAAGCTTAGAAAGATCATAGGTTAAGACTACCTTTTCACCACCGTCGTTGCTCAGTTCCACACCGAACACTTTAGCTGTAGATGGTTCAAAAGACAGAGTCAGTTCAGCTGCATCATCCTTGCCTGCCAAAACATTCTTCAACAATTTACTTCCAGATAGATTCCCAACTTTTTTCTTTGTTTCAATTCCGCGTACTGCAGCCATTTCAGCAGATGGTTTTACCGTGAGATAATGCTCACCATCTTTCATGTAGAGACCCAAATCACGAGGCACACTGTTGGAACTTCTGTACTGCTGGGTAGGAACAGTTGTAGCATATTCCCAATTGCTCATCCATGCTAGAACTACACGACGATTATCAGGTGCATTACTGAAAGAAACAGTAGCATAATGATCTTTTCCAAAATCCATCCATTTGCAGGTGGAAGGTTTAGATTCACAAGTGAATTTATATCCGTCGAAATCGCCAACAAAATACTGGGTTGCTGAACCGCCAAAAGGTCCTCCCGGATTCAGGTTGCACACCAAAACCCATTTTGTCTCTGAAGTTCCTTCTACTGGAAGTTCAAACAAATCTGGGCATTCCCATACACCACCGTGTGCTCCATAGCCCAATCCGAAACGACTTTCTTCTTTCCAGTCTTTCAAGTTGGGAGAAGAATAGATACGCATCTCCTGACCAGCAGCAAGAATAAGATTCCATTTCTTAATCTTTTCGTTCCAAAACATATTTGGATCACGGAAGTCCACCACGTCAGATGTCAAGATAGGATTACCAGCATATTTCTGGAAAGTACGTCCGTTGTCAGTGCTGTAAGCCAAACTCTGCATCTGGCTAGCTCCAGCTGAAGTGTAAATGGCAATGATGGCATTCTTTCCGAAACCTGCAGTGTTATCCTTGTCCACCACACAACTGCCACTAAAGATTGTGCCCAATCCATCAGGAGCAATAGCTATAGGAAGATGATCCCAATGAACCAAGTCTTTGGTCACAGCATGTCCCCAGTTCATATTTCCCCATACAGAAGCATAAGGATTATACTGATAGAACAAATGCCATTCACCATCCTTGTAAACCATTCCGTTAGGGTCATTCATCCATCCATAGAGTGGAGTAAAATGGTAACGAGGACGATAAGTTTCACGATTAGTTGTATCAAACTCATCAGACAGTTTGATTTCATTCCAGCAGACATCTGTCTGGGCAGTACGAGTCTGTGCACGGTCGGCTATATTGTGAACATCCAGAATAACACAATGTCCCTTATAAGCATCCAATTCAAAAGGCACATAATAATCTATCCTGTTGATTGCCAAACGAGCAGTGAAAGATTGATCCTGTTTTGCATCCTTCAGCACATGGATGGTTGCCTCTGGAGCTTTTTCCTCTATAGGAAGGAGAAGATACTTTTTTGCATCCTGCACGCGCACCAAGCTGTGAGTCTCACTCAAATGCTCAATATTCAGCCCTTTCTGCTGAGCCATACCAGGAAGGCTCAGAAGAAAAGCTAAAAATAACGATTTTAATTTCATGGTTTATGTATTTATTTTGGTTTACTTTTACAAATATAGTAAAATCCTTTTAAATAGTTATCCTAAAACAATCTCTTTCCTTAAAAAAACTATTTTTCATCTATCTATTGGTTGTTCCCACCTCCAGAATGGAGGCACCAATCACAGGTTCATTATCACCTTTAGAGATGATATTACCTTTTACATGGATTTGCTGCGCCATGGCATCAAGTCCACAGAAGAACAGGAGGATTAATCCTGTCAAGAAGATTTTTAGATTCTTCATAGGTTTTTTAGTTTTTTGAAAAGATTTGATTGTCGATTGTTTTTCGTGCTGCAAAAATAAAAGAGGTGGAAAATAAGGGCTATAACAAATTGTTCAAGTTCTACAAATTCTATTTCATTGAATGATTTTTACACGAAAATGAACAATTTTTACAACTGCCTAAGCTGCTTTACATCAGAAAACTATAAAAATAAGCCATGAAAAGACTTTCTGGAGAGAGTGAACAATCTTTCATGCTATCCAATGGGAATATATTTAATCAGAAATAAGATTAGTAACCTTCATACCCTAAGATTAGTAATCTTCAGCCCTTAAGATTAGTAATCTTCCACGAGCAAGATTAGTAATCCTCATTCAGAGGCTTCCTATGACAGTCAAAAATGCTCTATAAAGTGAAGCCCTTCGTCCTATAAAAAACAGCCCTAAATTTAATAAAGCTAGGCCCTTCGTTCTATAATGAAAAACGCCCAAATTTCAACTCTCCTTAAGGAGAGAAAAATTTCTCCTTAAGGGGAGCAAAATTTCGGAAGTAAAGTATCAAGATAAAAGTGCCACCAAACCACTTATACCTATATAAATATAAATGACCTTACGGAGCACCTCAGCCGACAGTTTATGGAAAACTTTTGCACCTAAAGCTGTTCCTATAAAAACACCTAGCAAACCATAACACCATGCTTCACCTACAGTGGCTGTCAAATATCCACTTCCAGCCCTATACATAGTCATGGCTAGGTTTCCTAGCAGAAAGTAACATTGAGTATTTGCTACATACTCTTCCTTGGTTTTGTTTGAAGCCAGGAAATAAAGAACGGCAGGTGGGCCTTGCATGCCGAAAAAACCTCCCATGGCACCTGAGAGTGTTCCCATACCCACCTGAATAGGGAAAGTAGGCTTTACCTCTATTTTATGACTAAGGAAATAGAAATAAAGGCTAACTAAAATAAGAACCACCCCTAATACACGTTTTAATGTACCATCACCTACAATTTCTACTGATTTCACCGCAAAAAAGGACACTACAAGAAATGTCATAAGAATGGGTAGAAGCCTTTTCCAGTGGATGTACTTATACATACGGAGAACGATAATCAGCGAGGTGACACTAGCCAACAAGCCAGAGAGTGTGGTACTCTCACCATACGAAGGCATGAGATAAGGTAAGACTGTCATGATGAAAATACCAAAGCCGAAACCCGTTACACGCTGAACGAAACTGGCTCCTATGGCAAACAAAAATAAAAGAATAATGCTTATGGTGCTCATCATATTCCTATTTTCTACTGCAAAGATAGGAAAAACTCTAAACAAAGAGGAAAATGTAAGATAAATGAACAAATTAAACACCCACAACAAAAAAAACATCATTTTTTTAAAATAGGAAATAAACCTTTTGCTTCTATCTTCATCTTATAAATATATATTTAAGTTTACGTAAACAACTAATAAGAGAAATGACTGAACTATCAATTAAAAACATGGTTTGCCCACGGTGCATCATGGCTGTAGACAATCTTCTGAAAAAGAGCGGTTTAACTGTAGTCACCATTGAACTGGGCAAAGCAGTGGTTCTGGAAGATTTAACCGAAGAGAAGAAACAGGAAATAGCTGCAGAACTTAAAAATCTGGGCTTCGAACTCCTAAGCGACAAACGTCAGAAGACTATCGAAAAGATTAAAACTCTTATTATCAGTCTGGTGCATAGTGATGACGACAATAACACCCTCAAGCTCAGCACCTATCTGACCACTGAAATGGGGCAAAGCTACAATCAACTAAGCAAGCTGTTCAGCGAAGTAACAGGTATAACCATCGAGCGTTACTACGTACTCCAGAAAGTAGAAAGAGTGAAAGAACTGATTTCCTACGATGAACTTTCCATGACTCAGATAGCACTGAAAATGCATTATTCCAGCATGGCATATTTGAGCAGTCAGTTCAAGCAGGTAACCGGTATGACTCCATCCCAATTCAAGTTATTGGATTCAGGACGTCGGAAACTAGACGAAATAGGATAATCTAACCTGCCCTCCTTCCAAAAAATCATAAATCGTTTCCATAATTCTGTAACAGGACTATGGCAAATTTGTTATACCTTTGCAAACGTAAATTTTAAACGGAAAAGAATATGGAAACGAAATCATACCAAGTAAACGGAATGGCATGCGTACACTGCAAGGCCAGAGTAGAAAATGCCATAAAAGCACTTGAAGGGGTAACCCATGTAGAGGCAGACTTGAATGCCAAGAACGTAACCATCAGCTTCGACTCCAGCAAACTTTCTGATGCCGATTTCCAGCAGGCTGTGGAAGATGCCGGCTATGAATTTGTGGGCTGATGAAAAAGACGATTCCTGTCATTGGTATGGCATGCTCTGCCTGCTCTGCCAATGTAGAAAATAAACTGAAAGAACTGCCAGGTGTGAAAGAAGCTTCGGTTTCCTTACCTGGCCGTTCTGCCCTTGTGGAATACGACGAAAACATTATTTCACTGGAGAAGATGAAAGAGGAAATCCGTAGTATCGGGTTTGACCTCGTTATAGAGTCTGACCGCAGTGTGGAAGAGATTGAACGTCGGGAAATGACACTGCTCACACGGAAGACTATCCTGGCATGGATACTCTCAGCATTGACCATGTGCATCAGCATGAAATGGATCAATGTAGGCTCCGATACCATAGCCATGCAAACCCAGATGCTTCTGGTACTGGCAGTTATGATCTATTGTGGCAGACAATTCTATATCAGTGCATGGAAACAAGCACTGCATGGAATGAGCAATATGGACACCTTAGTGGCATTAAGTACAGATATAACCTTCCTATTCAGTGTATTCAACACATTCTGGGGTGACCAGGTATGGGGCTCCAAAGGTATGGAATGGCATACATACTATGATGCTCCAGCCATGATCATCACGTTCGTCCTTACAGGTCGTCTGCTGGAAGAAAAAGCCAAGAACGATACTGCACAAAGCATCAGAAAACTCATGGGGCTTGCTCCCAAGACTGCACACATCGTAAAAGGCAGTCAGGTAGAAGAGGTGCCTATCAGCACCATCCAAGTAGGAGACATGCTGGAAGTGAGAGCAGGTGAGAAAATCCCTGTGGATGGAGTGGTTACCTGGGCAAACAGTTTCATGCTGGAAGACGGTGCCTACGTAGATGAATCCATGATTAGCGGTGAACCCACCCCTGCACTGAAGCAAAAAGGGGCAAGAGTGTTGGCTGGAACCGTAATACAACAAGGAAAACTGAGATTCCGTGCCAGAGAAATAGGAGAAAACACTGCCTTGGCACAAATCATCCGAATGGTACAAGAAGCGCAAGGTTCCAAGGCTCCTGTCCAGCGCATTGTGGACAAGATGGCCCGAATCTTTGTTCCCGTAGTAGGTGTCATAGCCCTTATTACCTTTCTAGCCTGGTGGTCTATAGGTGGAAATGCCATGCTTCCACAAGCTATTATTTCTGCCGTGGCTGTACTTGTGGTAGCTTGCCCTTGTGCCATGGGACTAGCCACACCTACTGCACTCATGGTGGGAATAGGAAAGGCTGCAGAGAACAATATCCTCATAAAGGATGCTACGGCACTGGAGAATATCAGAAACATTGATTCCATCGTCATTGACAAGACAGGTACGCTTACCATCCCTAACCAAAACATCGACTTCACTAAAGCCGATGACCTTCCTTTAGAGCAGCGTGAAACCTTGAAACCCAAAGCACACGAGGCCATGAAACAACTTCAGGAAGAGAATATAGAAGTCTATATGATGAGTGGAGATAAGGAAAAGGCAGCCAGATACTGGGCTGAAAAAGCAGGTATCAAACACTATCAAAGCCAAGTTCTTCCTGCCGACAAGGAAAACCTAGTTAGAAAGTTGCAAAGCGAAGGGCACAAGGTAGCTATGGTAGGCGATGGTATCAACGACACCCAAGCATTGGCATTAGCCGATGTAAGCATAGCTATAGGCAAAGGTACAGACGTGGCAATGGATGTGGCACAAATGACCCTTATGGGTGATGACTTGACCCGAATCCCCGAAGCTGTGAAGTTAAGCCGTAGCACGGTGAACATGATTCACCAAAATCTATTCTGGGCATTCATCTACAACATTGTATGTATTCCACTGGCAGCTGGAGTGTTGCATCTCTTTGGGATAGATTTCCAACTCACTCCCATGTGGGCCAGTGCCCTAATGGCCTGCTCCAGTATAAGTGTAATCCTGAATAGTTTGAGATTAAAGTTCAAATAAAATAAGGTTTCCTAGAAATAAAAACAAACAAAGTTATTTTACAAGAATAGAATTAGATACAGTTCGCTCTCTACCATCACTCGGTTTATTTGCCACACCCTTTTCAAAAAAAGTAGACCAAAGTGAACTAGATCCTCCTCCATCTAGATTTAGGGCTTCCTTGGCACCCAAGATTCTAGATAAATGGGCAAACTGTGGAATTGTTACACCATGTGCTCTACCGGGCTGCCTTCCATCAACGACGATAAACAAAATATTCTTCTTATCCTTCACCACAATTCCACTACGAGGATTAGGAGAAGGAATATGTGAACCTGGATTTTTACCAAAATCGATTTCCTTCCCATCTACCACCATGAGTGGCCCTGAAACCATGATATCCTTCTTCCCCGCATAATACTGCTTTTCTTCCTGAACATTCCAAGGAGCAATCAGCACCTTTTTCTTCTGAATCATAACTGCACCATTAGAAAGTGGCCCTAAATCTTCCTTCGTATAATCTGTTACTTTGCCATCAACTGCTGTATAACATACAGAACGGGCAGATTTTCCCATATCAAAATAAGTTCCATTTATAGCAGCTACAGCGTCATTTGCCTGAGCCTTTCCAGAAACTAGTTCCCTGCCCTCATGTACCATGACATGCAAAGAATGCTTCCTAGGATTTATTTGAAGAACGTATATCTGCTGAGGGCCACCATATAAGTCCTTAAAAGAAGCATGTCGATAAACTAAACCTTTATCCAATTTAACTTCATGCCAATCAGCACGGACTATCCAAAGAGAATCTAACTTAGAGATTCCAGGCTGTGCCCATAAGAAATTTGCCAATAAAACAGTCAGAAGACAAACAAGGATTCTTTTCATAATATTACTATATTTAATTGCAAAAATAATAATTTTCTGCAATTTACAAACTGAAAAGGTTACTAAATCCTTTTACTAAATATTCATCTCTTAAGTATAATTAATTATCTTTGCAACAAATACTTAAATAATAACCCAATGAAAAGACGTACATTTCTTAAAGATTTAGGACTTGCAGGCATTGCACTAATGGTGCCTGACAAGATGCTAGGTATTGTTCTCCCTAAACCTGGAATATCAGAAAGTGAAATTGAACATATGGACTGGTATCTTCCCCAGCCAAAACCCAGTTACAAGGAGAAACTTGTCTATGAAGGTCCAGATGTAATTATCCGCCAAATTGATGAGCATACCTGGGAGGGTAACGGGCATCTGATGGCAAATGAATCTATTTACTTGATAGAAGGTGAGAAAGAATCCATTCTCATTGATGCTGGAACCCATATTCCAGGACTCCGCAAAATTGTAGAGGGAATAACATCCAAACCTGTAACTTTAATAGCCACACATGTTCATCCAGATCATACAGGTGATGCTATTAATGACTGGGAAAGCATTTGGTTTAATGCAGCAGATGAAGTCAATACTCCGATGTTCATGAAAGGGTATCCTGGAGAGAAGAAATACCTAACCGATGGCCAAGTGTTTGATTTAGGTGGACGCAAGATTGAAAGTATTTTCACCCCAGGTCACACTCCTGGTTCTGTTACTTTCTTAGATAGAGACAAGCATTATGGTTTCAGTGGTGATGCATTCGGATCTGGGAATCTACTTATCACCACCAATCTGACTACTCAAATTACAACTTGCGAAAAGATGGCCTATTTTATGGAAAAATATGGCATTGAATACATGTATCCTGGCCACTATATGGGTTCCAATTTAGAAACACTTCAGCGTATAAAAGATATAGGTGAGCTTTGTCTTGAACTTCGTTCTGGTACAAAAAAAGGAGTTCCTCAAGAAGGTGGCATGCTCAAGAACGTTTTGTTTGAACGTGGAGTCCGTCTAAATTATAATGATGAAGGAGTTAGATAAATTCGATGAAATCAATGAAAATTATGAAATAAGGGAGCTTTAACTGCTCCCTTATTTCATATATCGACCGACGAAATCAGCAACCCGTTTGGTATACTGTAAAGGATAAGTCTGATAAGATGCCGCATGACCAACTCCAGTGGTTACCCAAAGTTCTTTGGGTTCTGGTTTTGCCGCATAAACTTTATGCACCATCTCTGTAGGCACAAAAGTGTCTTCATCACCATGAATGAAAAGCATTGGCAAAGAACATCGTTCCACTTCATCTATAGACGAAGCATCTTCAAACCACCATCCATATCGCATTTTACAGACGAGAGATGACACATTCATTATCGGGAAAGGAGATAAATGGAATTGTTCATCTAATTGTCCACTGAATTCTTCCCAGACTGAAGAATAACCACAATCTTCTATAAAACATTTAACATAGGACATTGGAAGCAAATCTTTGACACTATCTAACTGAGCAGCCGGTCCATTACCCTCAACTTCACCACTTACATACATCACAATTGCTGCACCCATAGATATACCATGCATCACTAGTTGAGCCTCAACCCCTTCTTTTGAAAAAACATCATGAGCAACTTTCATCCATTGAAGTACATCCAATCTATCTAGCCAACCCATTTGAACTTCATCTCCTTCACTTTTTCCATGACCATGATGATCCATCATCAAGATATTGAAATCCAAATCATGATTATATAAATAAGCGATAGGGAGCATTTTTACAATGCAATCTGTATAGCCATGAGCTAAAACTGCAGTACAAGCAGTAGGTTTATCAGCATAAGCATAAATGGCATGAAGCTTGCTTCCATCCACCTTACTGACAATGAAAGTGTCACGGAACAAACTGTTTTCTTCCATGCTATCCAACCAATTTACAATTTGCGGATGATTTGCCCTTATCTCTTGAGAAAGTATGTCAAAATTCATGCTGTTCTCTAAACCGGATGGCTTAAGGGAATATGTTACCATATAATTCCCAGCAGCCAACAAGCATAGAAAAATCAAGACAGAAAGGATTATAATAGAGGTCAATATTCTTTTGAACATAAAATCATGGCTTTCTTTTGTGCAAAAGTAGTGATTTTGTGGCTCTAAGCCAAAGTTATTTGCCATTTTTGTTGTACCTTTGCACCCAAGTTCAAGACCCAAACATAAAGGATTCTCCAAGAGCTAATTCTGCTAGTAAAGTAACATGTTCAGAGCAGAAGTTTAACAGCTTGGCATACACGAACTCAATTAAAGTAATGAAAAGAGAAGATTTTGAAATAATGGCTCCTGTTGGTTCCCGCGAATCTTTTGCGGCAGCCCTAAATTCAGGTGCAAATTCCATATATTTTGGCATTGAGAATTTGAACATGCGCGCTCACTCTGCCAGCACCTTCACCATCAACGATTTAGAAGAAATGGCAGCGATATGCGCTGAACATGGAGTAAAAAGTTACCTCACTGTCAATACCATTATTTATGGCGAAGATATTGAACTGATGCATACAATCGTCGATGCAGCAAAGAAGGCAAATATCTCAGCCATTATAGCCAGTGATGTAGCTGTTATGACCTACTGTAACAAAATAGGTCAAGAGGTTCATTTATCAACCCAACTCAACATTTCTAACATAGAAGCACTGAAATTCTATGCTCAATTTGCCGATGTTGTGGTTTTAGCACGTGAACTGAATTTAGATCAAGTAGCTGAAATTTACCGGGGAATTCAAGAAGAGCAGATAAAAGGTCCAAAGGGAGAATTAATCCGTATTGAGATGTTCTGCCATGGTGCCCTCTGCATGGCAATAAGCGGAAAATGCTATTTAAGCCTGAATAACCTAGGTAGAAGCGCCAATCGCGGTGAATGCATGCAACTTTGCCGACGAAGTTATATCGTAAAAGACAAAGAAAGCGATTTAGAATTAGAAGTCGATAATAAATACATCATGTCGCCAAAAGACTTGAAAACTATTGGTTTCATAGATAAGATGATGGAAGCTGGTGTACGTGTCTTCAAAATAGAAGGAAGAGCACGTGGTCCAGAATATGTCCATACTGTAGTACAATGCTACGACGAAGCTATTCAGGCCGTTCTGGACGGACGTTGGAATGAAGAAGTTAGTAAATCGTGGGACGAACGACTTAAGACCGTATTTAACAGAGGCTTCTGGAATGGATACTATTTAGGCCAGACCTTAGGTGAATGGAGTGAAAGATATGGTAGCGAAGCAACAGAAAAGAAAGTTTACGCTGGTAAAGGCATCAAATATTTCTCCAAGCTAGGGGTTGCAGAATTCCTTATTGAAGCAGCAGAAATCAACGTAGGTGACAAATTACTTATCACAGGTCCTACAACTGGAGCTATGTATCTTACGTTGGAGGAAATTCGTGTAGACTTAAAGCCTGTAAAAACCGCAAAAAAAGGTACTCATGTCTCCTTTAAAGTTCCAGACAAAATACGTCCAAGCGATAAGCTTTATATCATGAGAAACTCAGAAGAATTACTCCAGGAACGCATCAAAAGGCAGCCATTTGTAATCCTTTCCGAGAAGCAGAAACAATAAATAAAAATAGATTATTCAAAACCAATATATGCAAGAATTTGAACTTATAGCCAAGACATTTCAAGGGTTGGAAGATGTGCTGGCACAAGAATTAACTCAACTAGGAGCCAACAACGTAGAGATAGGTCGCCGTATGGTGTCTTTCACTGGTGACAAGGCGATGATGTACAAAACCAATTTCTATCTGCGGACAGCCGTTCGAATCCTTAAACCAATCAAAAAGTTTGAAGCTAATGATGCTGATGAAGTGTATCAGGCTGTCAAATCTTATGAGTGGGAGAATGTGATGGATGAGAACACTAGCTTTAGTGTAGACGCCGTGGTGTTTAGCTCTGAATTCCGTCATTCCCAATACGTGGCTTATCGTGTAAAGGATGCCATAGCCGACCACTTCCGTGAGAAAACTGGAAAACGACCTAGTGTAAAACTCACCAATCCTGATTTATACATCAACATTCATATTGCTGAAAACACATGCACCCTTTCTTTGGACAGTTCTGGTGAATCATTGCACCGGCGTGGCTATCGCCAAGAGTCAGTAGAGGCTCCTCTGAATGAAGTTCTTGCTGCTGGTATGATTCTTATGACAGGTTGGCATGGAGAATGTGACTTAATAGACCCCATGTGTGGTTCAGGAACTATCCCAATAGAAGCTGGCTTGATAGCACGTAATATTGCCCCAGGTGTTTTCCGTAAGGAATTTGCCTTTGAGAAATGGAAGGATTTTGACGCCGAACTATTTGAAAATATTTTCAACGATGACTCTGAAGAACGAGAGTTTGAGCATCACATCTATGGTTATGATATCCTACGTGATGCAAATACTATTGCATCACGGAATGTGAAGGCTGCTGGTCTAAGTCAGGATATTACTTTAGAGGTGAGAGATTTTAAAGATTTCACCAAGCCTGTGGAAAAATCTTTGATTATTACGAATCCACCCTATGGAGAAAGAATTTCCACTGACGACCTTCTAGGTTTATACGAAATGATCGGTGCTAAATTAAAACATGAGTTTAAAGGTAATGAAGCTTGGGTGCTTAGCTACCGTGAAGAATGTTTTGCTCGGATTGGCCTAAAGCCTAGCGCACGTATACCGCTTTTTAATGGCGCACTTGAATGTGAATTCCGCAAATATGAGCTTTTCGATGGAAAATACAGTGAATTCCGATCTGAAGGTGCACATTTGGAGAAAACAGACCGATCAACACATGCCAGATTCCATAAACCTTTGAAAAAAGAAGAAGGACGCAAAGGGTACAAAGAAAATCAAGAAAGAGACAACTTTTTTGGGGAAGACAAAGATTTTGGTGATGAAGAAAAGAATGAACGCTACAAACAACTTCTAGCTAAAAAAAGATATGCCCAAAAAGAGCAGCACGAATTTCAGCGTAAAAAACGAGATGAAGAGCATCTAGAAAGAGCTGAGAAAAAAACATTTCATAAAAAAGAAGGAGATTTTTCCCATAAAAAAGACAAAAGCGGGCAGAAACCTTTCCGCAAAGGTGGAAAGCCTAAAATAGAAGGCAATGACCGAAAAGCCCGCCAAGAAGAACGACGCAGAATCTTTGGAGGGAAAAAGAATTTCCACAAGGACGACTAAAATAGTTATAACAAAATGAAAAAGTTAAACATAATTCTAGGAACTCTCTTCATATTGGCTCTACCAGCAATGGCACAAGAAGAAAAGACACTCACACTTGAAGAACTCATTCTAGGTGGAAACAAAAATTTCAGTTTACAGCCAGAATACATGTTCACAACCTGGTGGGGAGACAAACCTGTAATTACCGACGTAGAATCCGCATCTGCCATCAACCTGAAAAATGGGGAACAGACTACGGTTTTAACATTGGAACCTTTAAAAAAACTAATTAAGGATGAAGGGCTAGGCAACTTAAATCACCTAATGTCTGTAGAGTTTGTAAAAGGGCAGAACAAAGCCATTCTTCAAACTAACACCCATATCGTAATCTACGATTTGGATAAAAAAAGTATTTCAGAATCCCATCCTTTAGCTCTTGGAGTACAAAATAGGACCCCACAACCTAACGGTTACAATTCAGCTTATACAAAAGGGAACAATTTTTATGTAATGTGGAATGGAGAGGAACACCAAGTGACCAATGATCCTGATGGATGGCTCTGTGGTCAAAGTGTCCATCGGAATGAATTCGGCATAAATAATGGAATTTTCTGGAGTCCCAAAGGAAATTTAATAGCTTTTTATCGCATGGATCAGTCCATGGTAACTGATTATCCTCAAGTAAATACTTCTACCCGTATTTCAACACTAGAACCTGACAAATATCCTATGGCAGGTATGACTAGCCACAAAGTATACGTTGGTGTCTACAATCCATCTACACAAAAAACCATTTATCTTAAAACTGCAGATCCAACTGATCGCTACTTTACAAATATAAGTTGGAGTCCCGATGAAAAATATATTTTCATTATTGAATTAAACCGTGACCAAAACCATGCAGAATTAATTCAATATAATAGTGAAACTGGCGAGAAAATAGCTACACTTTATGAAGAAACCCATCCTAAATATGTAGAGCCAGAATATCCACTTACTTTTCTACCATGGGATAATAATAAATTTATTTACCAAACTCAGCGCGAAGGTTACAACCACCTTTTCCTAATGGACTTGAATAAACCGCAGCAAGGTATATGGAAAGACTGCTCTGCTGGTGGTAAATGTATAGAGAAACTAAAGACGACCCAACTTACACAAGGGAACTGGTTAGTCAAGAGTATTGTTGGCTTCAATCCTTCAACCAAAGAGTTGATTGGTACAAGTACAGAAGTTTCTCCTCTTCAAAGCAATCCTTTTGTCTTGAATCTCACCAATGGAAAGCATCACCTCATAGGTTATCTAAATGCCAACCATAGTATTTCCCTTTCCGAGAGTGGTAAATATATAATTGACAACTATACATCAGCAAATATCGCCCGCAATATCGATATTGTTCCCACAAGTGGGAAAGGCAAAACTGTGAATCTGCTTACAGCCACAAATCCTATGGAACAATATAATCTACCTAAACCTGAAATAGGAACAATAAAGGCTGCAGATGGTGTCACTGATCTTTATTTCAGATTAATAAAGCCATCTAATTTTGACCCAAGCAAAAAATATCCGGCTGTAATCTATGTCTACGGAGGTCCTCATGCACAAATGATTACCAACACTCGAAATTATGGTGCAAGTGGATGGGATATTTACATGGCAGACCATGGATATGTGGTCTTTACATTAGACAATAGAGGCAGCTCAAACCGTGGCCTTTTATTTGAAAACTGTACATTCCGCAATTTAGGTAATGAAGAAATGAAGGACCAAATTAAGGGTGTAGAATTCCTTAAATCTACAGGTTACGTAGACCCTGACCGCATTGGCGTCCATGGATGGAGCTTTGGTGGCTTTATGACTACAAACATGATGCTTACCTATAATGACATATTTAAAGTTGGCGTTGCAGGAGGTCCAGTCATCAATTGGGCACTCTATGAGGTCATGTATGGTGAACGTTATATGGACACCCCTGAAAGCAACCCTGAAGGATATAAGAATAACAACCTAACTTTACGTGCAGGAGATTTGAAAGGAAAGCTTCAGATTATTATCGGAGCTAATGACCCTGTCTGTGTTCCACAGCATTCCATGTCTTTTTTGCGGGCATGCATTGATGCTGGAACTCAGCCAGATTTTTTCACTTATCCTGGCGACGAACATAATATGCGCGGTAGAGACAGGGTACATCTTTACACTCGTATCACTCAGTACTTTGAAGATTATCTAAAATAAATAAACAAGCATAAACAAATGAAAATCTTGCTATTAGGTTCTGGCGGCCGCGAGCATGCCTTGGCTTGGAAAATCAGCCAAAGTCCAAAAATTGAGAAGTTATACATAGCCCCTGGCAATGCTGGTACTGCCAGTGTAGGAGAAAATGTAGCCTTGCGAGCTGATGACTTTGAAGGTATTAAAAAGTTTGTGCTGGCCAATAACATCAATATGGTGGTTGTAGGACCAGAAGACCCTCTAGTCAAAGGCATCTATGACTTCTTCAAGAATGATGCTGAACTTTCAAGCATCCCCGTAATTGGCCCATCCAAGAAAGGTGCAGTATTAGAAGGCTCAAAGGATTTTGCCAAAGGTTTCATGCAACGTCATAATATACCTACTGCGGCCTACCGCACTTTTAACAGCACTACACTGGAAGAAGGCTTGAAATTCCTGGAAACCCTTGAAGCACCATATGTACTAAAGGCTGATGGACTCTGTGCAGGAAAAGGAGTGCTGATATTACCAACCTTAGAAGAGGCAAAGAAAGAACTTAAAGAAATGTTGAACGGTATGTTTGGAAATGCTTCAGCACAAGTTGTCATTGAAGAATTTTTAAGTGGCATAGAGTGCTCCGTTTTCATACTTACCGATGGCAAACATTACACCATTCTCCCCGAAGCTAAAGACTATAAACGCATTGGCGAGGGTGATACTGGACTTAATACAGGTGGCATGGGTTCTGTAAGTCCCGTTCCTTTTGCAGATAAAGAATGGATGAAAAAAGTTGAAGACCGTATCATACGTCCTACAGTGGAAGGGCTCGCTTCTGAAGGAATTGATTATAAAGGATTCATTTTCTTCGGTCTTATCAATGTGAAAGGTAATCCTATGGTTATAGAATACAACGTCCGTATGGGTGATCCTGAAACTGAGACCGTCATGTTACGAATAAAGAGTGATTTAGTAGAATTATTTAAAGGTGTAGCTGCTGGTAACTTGAATGAGAAAAAAATAGAAATAGACAAACGCTCTGCTGTATGCGTAATGTTAGTATCTGGTGGATACCCGCAAGCATACAAGAAAGGATACCCTATTCATGGATTAGACCAAGTGGAGAACAGCATAGTTTTTCATGCAGGTACTACTTTTAAAGATAATGAAATAGTTACTAATGGCGGTCGTGTTATAGCTGTAAGCTCCTATGGCAATAATAAAGCTGAAGCTTTAGCACAATCTTTCTCACAAGCTCAAAAGATTTCTTTTAAAGATAAATATTTCCGCTCAGATATAGGAGCTGATTTATAAATGCGACAATCTAAGACATTTCAAAATGCAGTAACATCGAGCAGCTTTTTGCTGCCCGTTGCTGCTGTATTATGTCTTGTACTTTGGATTTTAGGGAATCCGACCAACCAATATGCTAATTGGATCGGACTTGTTTTCTGTTCAATCTGTACCATTTTAATGGCAGAATTAAACAAGGCATATATGTTAGTCCGCGTCAGGACTTATATGATAGGAACAACGTTCATGATTTTATGGAGCAGCTGTAGTTTTCTTCAACCATTCCAAGCTGGCCATATTGTGGTCTTATGCCTCATTATTTGTTACCATACATTATTCTACCTATATCAACAGCAGCATTCTGCAGGATTCACATTTTTGATATTTACCTGTTTAGGAATTGCCAGCATAATGGTCCAACCACTTTGCTTCCTTATTCCTGTGTTTTTTCTGGCACTCAGTTATTTTAGATCACTTACATTTAAATCGTTTTTAGCAGGGATATTAGGATTCATACTCCCATTTTGGATCCTATTTACTGTATACTTCTTGACTGACAAGCTAGATTTGGCAATTCAATATATAACTGACTATAGCCAATTCATCCCTTTCCAATATAATGGGTTGAATCCGCACCATTTAATTCCCTTAGTATTACTATCCATTATCGTTATTCCTTCTATTATTCATTTCTTACAGAATAGTTATCAAGATAAAATTCGAGTACGGATGTTTTACTATTTTATTCTTTGGATGCAATTACTTTTAACAATAGGCCTTTTCATTTTTCCGAATCTCTTTTCTGAATTCTACTTATTGCTCGCTATGAATAGTAGTCCTCTTATCGCCCATTTTTTTACTTTGACACACCATAAAGCTACTAATATCTTTTTCAAAGTCATTTTGTTGCTGATTATTATCTTTATTGTTTACGATCGATGGATGCTCTTTACGAATTTCTTCTAAACTACGGATACATAGGCATGATGATTGCAGCATTCATGGCTGGTACTGTTTTCCCTTTCAACTCAGAACTGATTATGTTAGGGTTAGCAGCTACAGGTCTAGATCCATGGAAACTAATTATTTGGGGAACAATAGGAAATACAGCTGGCGGAATGACTAATTATGCATTGGGCCTTTTAGGAAAAACCGAATGGTTTGTTAAATATTTCCATATAAAAGAAGAAAGATTGGACAAAGTTCAGGTTTTTGTAAAAAAATATGGCCCTTGGATGGCTATATTTTCATTTCTACCCGCATTTGGTAGTGTAATCTGCATTGCTTTAGGTATGCTGAGGGCAAACCCTTGGCTCACCCTTATAGCAATGACTTTAGGAAAAGGCATACGCTACATTCTGTTTGCATTTGCTCCAGAATTATTTTGAATAATATGAAATATGAAAAATAGGAATCTAGTATTATTGGTATGTTTAACTTTATTATCAGGGGGTCTCATCACTGCCTGCAAGTCAAAAACTGTATCTGATAAACCTAAAATCTTCGTGACTATAGAACCTTTACGGTACTTTGCAGAACAAATAGCAGGACATTATTTCGACATAGAGTCTATGGTTCCTAAAGGCAACAATCCAGAAACATATGACCCTACTCCACGGCAACTTATGGCATTAGCCGATAGCAAGGCCTATCTTTCCATTGGAAATTTAGGTTTTGAGAAACAATGGATTCCGAAACTTAAAGAAAACGCCTCAAATGTAAAGTTTTGCGACACATCCCTAGGAATCAACTATCTAGAAAGTTCTCATCAGCATGAGAATAAAGATGATTATGATCCCCATATTTGGACCACACCTTCCAATGCGGCTATCATTGTCAAAAATATCAGTAATCTTTTCTGTGAACTAGACCCCCAACATCAGGAAGAATATATTAAGAATCAAATACAGCTTTTAACCATGATACAACAAACTGATGCTGAAATCAGGGGAATAGTATCAGATGGAATTCAAGAGACATTTGCCATTTATCATCCTTCTCTAACCTATTTTGCCCATGACTATGGAATAGAACAACTTTGCATAGAAGACAATGGGAAGGAACCTTCGCCTGTACATTTAAAAGAACTTATTAACCAGTGTAGAAGCGAACAGGTCAAAGTAGTTTTTGTTCAGCAGGAGTTTAACACTCATAATGCAGAAATTATAGCTAATGAATTAAAAGCGAAGTTAGTAACCATCAATCCTCTAAACTATAATTGGCAAGAAGAAATCATTAAAATAGCTAGGAATCTAAAAAAATGAAACCTATTATCCAAATCAACAATATCTGGGCTAACTACGGAAAACGTGATATTCTTCAAGATGTATCTTTAATTATTGAAGAAAATGATTTTCTAGGCATCATAGGGCCAAATGGAGGAGGTAAGACCACACTAGTGAAAATTCTCTTAGGTTTATTGAAGCCAGAAAAAGGTTCAATTATTTTCTATCAAGACGGAAAGCCTGTTGACAAAATCATCATGGGCTATCTCCCACAGTTTAGCCAAATAGATAAAAAATTTCCAATATCAGCCAGAGAAGTTATTCTTTCTGGCCTAGCACATAAGAAATCCGTTTTCAACAAATACAATCATAACGACTATAAACGTGTAGACGAGATAATAAATCAGCTAGGTCTAAATGGAATAGAAAATAGACAAATTGGACAACTCAGTGGTGGACAACTTCAGCGTGTACTTCTAGGAAGGGCCATTGTAGCTCATCCTCAACTGCTGATTTTAGATGAGCCAAACACCTACCTTGACAGTGAAGGGGAAGAGCGCTTATATGATTCACTTGAACAAATCAATAAAGAAAGTGCCATCATCTTAGTGAGTCACGATCAAAGTTCGATAAAACGTTATGCTAAACGAATTGCGTTAGTAGACACTTCACTGGAAATGATAAATAAAACGAAAGAATAAGTCTAAATATCATAGGCTATCAATATATTTACTATCTTTGCATTTCAATACTAAGAATCATAACGATAGAATGAAAAAGTACAATTTCATAAACAACCTCTTAGGGTGGGTAACTTTTGCCATTGCTGCATTTGTGTATTGCTCAACCATAGAGCCGACAGCCAGTTTCTGGGATTGCCCAGAATTTATTACAACAGCATATAAGCTGGAAGTAGGTCACCCACCTGGCGCTCCATTTTTTATGCTGACAGCCAATTTCTTTTCTCAATTTGTAAATGACCCTGCTTATGTAGCCAAAATGGTGAATACGATGTCAGCCCTACTCAGTGCGGCTTGTATCCTATTCCTATTCTGGACAATAACCCATTTAACCCGCAAACTACTTTGCAAGGATGGAGAAGAACCTAACTTGGCAAAACTTATTGCCATCATGGGTTCTGGCTTAGTAGGTTCACTGGCTTATACCTTTAGCGATACTTTCTGGTTCTCTGCTGTGGAAGGAGAGGTTTATGCTTATTCTTCTCTCTTTACTGCTGTAGTATTCTGGCTAATCCTCAAATGGGAAAACCATGCAGATGAGCCTCACAGTGACCGTTGGCTAATTTTGATAGCATACTTGATAGGATTATCAATAGGAGTGCATCTTTTAAACCTCTTATGTATTCCTGCTATAGTTCTGGTTTTCTATTACAAAAAGAATCCAAAAGCAGATTTAAAGGGTTCTATTTTTGCTCTAATTATATCTGCTTTACTAATAGCAGCTGTACTTTATGGTATTGTACCTGGTGTAGTAAAAGTAGGAGGATGGTTTGAATTGTTCTTTGTGAACTTCCTAGGATTCTCCTTCAATACAGGTTTATATATATATATCATATTGCTTACTGCAATTGTTATCTGGGCAATCTACGAAAGCTATCAAGAGAAAAACAGAATGCGAATGAATATTTCATTTCTGTTAAGTATAGCCTTACTAGGTATACCTTTCTATGGCCATCAATATAGCATTTTAATTGGAATTGTGGTTCTGGCAGCAGTTGGATTCTTGCTTTGGAGAAAAGCAGACAGTAAATTCCATATCACTGCACGAGTAATGAACACCAGTTTGCTTTGTCTGCTAATGATTATGATTGGCTATTCTTCTTATGCTATCATCGTAATCCGCTCAACAGCCAATACCCCAATGGACCAAAATTCACCTGAAGATATTTTCACTCTAGGGGATTATTTGGGACGAGAGCAATACGGAACAAGACCATTGTTTTATGGGCCAGCCTATACTTCTAAAGTAGAGTATATACCTAAAGATGGTTATTGCACTCCAAAACAAACAGAAGGGGCACCTGTATACCAACGAAAAGAGAAAGCGAGCAAAGATGAAAAGGATAGCTACGAACTGATACGTCACAAGACTGACTATATCTATGCTCAAAACATGTTTTTCCCTCGTATGTGGTCTGCTGACCATGCCAGTTCATATGAAAGTATCATAGGCGGAATCAACGGAGAAGAAGTTCCATATGACCAGTGTGGTGAAATGCTCTTTGTGAAAATGCCTAGCCAATGGGATAATATCCGTTTCTTCTTCCAATATCAGTTAAACTTTATGTACTGGCGATATTTCATGTGGAATTTTGCCGGTCGTCAGAACGACATACAAGGATACGGCGAACCTGAACACGGAAACTGGATTACAGGTTTCACCTGGCTAGACAATGCCATGCTAGGTAACCAGGAACTTTTGCCAGAGACTTTAAAAGAGAACAAAGGCCATAACGTCTTCTACTGTCTTCCATTATTATTAGGCCTTATAGGACTATTTTGGCAGGCATACAAAGGAGAACGAGGAATTCAACAGTTCTGGGTTACTTTCTTCTTGTTTTTCATGACAGGAATTGCAATTGTTCTGTATCTAAACCAAACGCCAAACCAACCGCGTGAACGAGACTATGCTTATGCGGCCTCTTTCTATGCTTTCACTATCTGGATTGGCTTAGGTGTAGCAGGATTAATTCAACTGCTACAAAAGAAAATGAATCCTACCCTTGTGGCATCACTTGTTAGTATTATTTGTTTGTTAGTCCCTATCCAGATGGCTAGTCAAACTTGGGATGATCATGACAGAAGCGGCCGTTATACTTGCCGTGACTTCGGTCAAAACTATCTGATGACACTTCCAGAGGGAGGGCATCCTATCATTTTCACAAATGGTGATAATGATACTTTCCCTCTATGGTACAACCAAGACGTAGAAGGATTCCGCAACGATGCACGAGTTTGCAACCTAAGTTATTTGCAAACAGATTGGTATATTGACCAAATGCGCCGTCCATGTTATGATTCACCTAGCTTACCTATTTCTTGGGACCGTATAGAGTACGTAACAGGAACCAATGAATATGTCCAAGTGCGTCCAGAAATGGAAGAAGAAATACGCAGGCTTTACACTGAACACCCTAAAGAAGCAATAGCGAATTTCGGTGCGAATCCATTTGAAGTTAAGAATATCCTAAAATACTGGGTCCGCAGTAAAGACAATGATTTGCATTGTATACCTACAGACACTCTGGAAATTACACTGGACAAAGATGCTATTCGCCGATCAGGTATGATGATACCCGGAGATTCCATTCCAGAAAAGATGGTAATTAGCCTTAATAAAAAAAGAGGTCTTTATAAATATGAACTCATGATGCTGGAGATGCTAGCCAATGCAAATTGGGAGCGTCCAATATTCATGGCAATTACAGTAGGTTCTGAGAACCATTTAGGATTGGATAACTTCTTTTTGCAGGAGGGCTTAGCATATCGTTTAACGCCATTTAATTTTGCTGAAAACGGTTATGTTGCAGATGGCTCTAGAGAACATGCCATTGATTCAGAGAAAATGTATACTAATCTGATGACTAAATATAAATTTGGTGGTGTGGACAGTGATGGGATATACTTAGACGAAACTATTCTTCGTATGAGTGCTAGTCATCGTAGGATATTCTCTCTGCTGATTGCTCAATTGCTGAAAGAAGGCAAGAAGGATAAAGCCCTAAAAGCTTTGGAATACTGCGAGAAGGTTCTTCCGGGGAAAAACATCCCACATAGTTATCAAAGCGGTTCTGTTGATTTAGCTAAAGCATGGTTGCTGGTAGACAAGAAGAATGAAGCAAATGCAATACTAGAAGAAGTAGGAAAGAATGCATCTGAATACTGTAGATATTTCCTATCTCTAGATGCATCACATTTGGCTGCTTCAGATTTCCAATTCTATCTATCAGTACTCCATCAATGTGCAAATAATCTTAAATATGGTGCTTCTCCAAAATCTGAAGAGTATTCAAAATTGGTTGACACTTATTACAATGCTTATCAGATTAGGTTTGGTGGAGGAACAGGCTCCACTACATGGGAAACTGAAGAAGAAGATAATTTGGAAGAAACTGCAGCAGTAGACACGGTTGAATAAAAATGATAATAGAACAACCTGCTATATATTTACGATGGTTATTCCCTGGAGCGCTCTGGAGAATGGATGCTACAAAGAAAGAATTATATCTTACTTTCGATGATGGCCCAATCCCAGAAGCAACTCCATGGATTCTTGAGATACTGGACAAATATAATATTAAAGCTACCTTTTTCATGGTAGGTGATAATGCTGCAAAATATCCAGAACTTCTCGAACTTGTAAAAAGCCGAGGCCATCGAATAGGCAACCATACATATAACCATTTGGGAGCCTTTAAACACTCTATAAAAACATACCTAGATAATGTTGAGAAGGCTAACAAACTACTCCAAACAAATCTAATGAGACCACCTCATGGAGTTATGCGTTGGAGCAATTATGTACAGTTGAAGAAAAAATATAAAATTGTCATGTGGGATCTTGTAACACGCGATTATAGCAAGAACCTGACTGCAGAAGATGTACTCTGGAATGTGAAGCATTATGCTCGGAATGGAAGTATTATCACATTTCATGACTCCCTCAAGAGCATCGGTAAACTAAAAAAGATACTCCCACAGGCTTTAGAATGGCTTATAGAGCAAGGTTATACCTTCAAAGTTTTTAACTGATGGAAAGCAAACAATTCCTAACTCAATATATCAAAGCCGAAGCAAAACGCCTCGGCTTTGATGTTTGTGGAATAGCTCATGCAGAACCCGTTGCAGAAATAATAAGTGATGGTTACAGGAAATGGTTGGCTCAAGGGAATGAAGCTAATATGGACTATCTGTCCAGAAATATTGAAAAAAGGCTAGACCCTACCTTATTGGTTGATAATGTCAAGAGCATTGTATGCGTTGCCATGAACTATCGCCCTCCAATTTTCATATCCAAAGACAATTATCAGTTAGCTTGGTATGCTTACGGAAAAGACTACCATATTGTAATGAGAGAGCATTTGCATCAACTATTTCTTTCCATAAAAGCTCAAATACCCGAAATAGAAGGAAGATATTTCTGTGACACGGCTCCTGTACTAGAGCGTTATTGGGCTGAAAAGGCAGGATTAGGATGGAGAGGGAAAAACACTCAACTGATTATACCTAAACAAGGAACATCATTTTTTCTAGGAGAATTATTCTTAAACATCGAACTAGAATATGACAAACCTATGGGAAACCATTGCGGAAATTGTAATGCCTGTCAAGAGCAATGTCCAACCCATGCCCTATATACAGATGAAGATACTGGCTTACATTTGCTAAACGCAAATCTTTGCCTTTCATATCAAACGATAGAAAACAAGAAGGAGATCAACCCTAACCTACAAAAGGCCATGGGACTCAACATCTATGGTTGTGATCAATGCCAAAAAGCATGCCCACACAACCGACTTGCTCAACCAACAAATCATAAAGAGTTTGAAGCATCAGAAGAACTTTTAAAAATGACACAAAAAGATTGGGAATCGCTTACCTTAGAAAAGTACCAGTCATTATTTAAGGATTCTGCTGTAAAAAGAGCAAAATTAGAAGGATTAAAACGAAATATAGAAGCAGCAAAAAATAATACATAAAACAAAAAGCAGCATACTTTTGTATGCTGCTTTTTGTGAGTTGGACTACCAAGATTCGAACTTGGACAAACAGAACCAAAACCTGTTGTGCTGCCATTACACCATAGTCCAATCCTAAAGCCTTTTTTCAAAGACAGTGCAAAGATAAAGCGAAATTAGGAAATACCCAAATTTTAATCTTTATTTTGCAATAAGTAAGAAGTAATTCTTCTTTCCTTTCTGAACAAGAAGATATTTATCATCCAAAAGATCATCTAAAGTTATCTGTTGGTCAAAAGCCGTAAGCTTTTCCTTATTTAAGGAAACACCACCTCCCTGCACAAGTTTGCGCATTTCTCCTTTTGACGGAAAAACTTTAGCTTGGTCAGTAAACAAATCCACAGCCTTTACACCCTTTGCTATGCTCTCCTTAGAGACCTCAAATTGTGGAACTCCATTGAAAACATCCAGCAATGTAGCTTCATCCAATTTCAACAAAGCATCCTTGGTAGCTTTACCGAAAAGGATTCCAGAAGCCTCAACAGCGGCATTATAATCCTCCTCTGAATGAACCATGACAGTAACCTCTTTTGCCAAACGCTTCTGAAGAATACGCTGCCCAGGATCAACCCTATGCTCATCAATTAATGCCTCTATTTCCTCCTTAGGGAGAGAAGTGAAGATTTTAATATATCGTTCTGCATCAGCATCACTTACATTCAGCCAAAACTGATAGAATTTATAAGGAGATGTATACCTTGGACTCAGCCATACATTTCCACTTTCAGTTTTACCAAATTTTCCACCATCAGCTTTTGTAATCAATGGACAAACCAATGCATAAGCTTCACCACCAGTTGTACGGCGAATTAGCTCTGTGCCTGTAGTAATATTCCCCCATTGGTCTGAACCACCCATTTGCAACTTACAATTCTTATGCTGATTCAAGTATAAGAAATCATAGCCCTGCAACAATTGATATGTGAACTCCGTAAAAGAAAGTCCATCACGAGCTTCACCATTCAATCGCTTTTGAACAGATTCCTTTGCCATCATATAGTTCACAGTAATGTGCTTGCCAATATCACGAGCAAAATCCAAAAAAGTGAAATCCTTCATCCAATCATAGTTGTTCACTAATTCAGCCTTGTTTTCTGCATCACTATCGAAATCAAGGAAATGGCTCAGCTGCTCTTTGATACAAGCAACATTATGGCGTAGAGTGTCTTCATCCAACAGATTTCGTTCCTGGCTTTTCCCGGAAGGATCACCTATCATGCCTGTAGCACCACCAAGCAATGCCAATGGTTTGTGGCCACAACGTTGAAGGTGACGTAACATCATAATACCACAAAGGTGACCAATATGAAGTGAATCAGCTGTAGGGTCAATACCTACATAAGCTGTCACCATTTCTTTCTCTAATAATTCTTCTGTACCTGGCATCATAGAATGTACCATTCCACGCCATTTCAGTTCTTCTACAAAATTCATCGAATGATTATAATTATTAAAAATGTGCTTGCAAAGGTACTACTCTTTTACTGAAATAACAAATCTTTACTGAAACTTTCTAATTCAGATTGCCTAACCTTTCTGATTCTTTTTTCTATTTCCTCAATACTAAGATTAGAGTCATCTGTTTCCATACATAACTTATCAGCTGGACAAATCTGGACCGAAGCCAAATTAAAATGTTCACCAAAACTTAAATAGAATCCTTCTTTTAACAACTGCTCTGCCTGTTGCGGCTTTCCACGGAAACCATGAAATATCCAAGGTTGCTTAGGATCCATCGATCTATGGATTTTAATGATTTCATCCACAGCCTTGACACAATGTATCAACAAAGGTTTCTTAATTTCTTCTGATAGTTCCACATGCGCTAAAAAAGCTTCATGCTGACAAGGAGATTTACTTAGTCTATCCAATCCTGCTTCTCCAATAGCCTTTACCTGTGGAACCATAGCCCACCTACGAACATGAAGGAAATCTTTCTGCCACTCTTCTGTAAGGAACCAAGGATGAAGCCCTACACTAAGCCATTGTTGTTTATTAAAACAAGATGGAGACAAGCGTAATTCCTCAATCGTCAAATTATAGATGGCCCCTATCGCTAGAGTGTGAGAATGAATATCCAACATATTTATGGAACAGGATCATAACCAGATCCACCCCATGGATGACATCTGAGAATTCGTTTCACAGCCAAATAAAAACCCTTAATCGGACCATATTTCTTTATAGCCTCTACTGCATATTGAGAACAAGTAGGTGTGAACCTACAAGAAGGCGGTGTAAGAGGTGAAATACAACGCTGATAAAAATAAATAGGGTAAAGTAAACACTGAGAAAAAAAATGAGACAAAATTTTCATTACTATCACCCTTTCTCTAAAGTAATTCTGGAAGTTTCTCTTTTACTCGCAGTAAAAGATTTACTACTTTTTTTTCAACTTCTGCAGACTCATGAATCTCGTCATCCAACCAAATGAATGCTAAAGATAATGCTTTAGAATGTTCCTTAAGGACATCCCAAAGCACACCTTTATTTTTTCGATAAGCTTCTCGAATCTGACGCTTTACCAAATTTCGCTTTACCGCACGGTGAAACCGTTTCTTGGAAACTGAAATCAAAACGGCCACATTCAATTCTTCAGCATCATCCAAACGAAAAACAACTCGTATAGGAAAAGCTGACATTGATTTACTTCCCCCATCAAAAAGCCGGTCGATTTCTATTTTACTACATAGCCTTTCCGGCTTCTTGAATGTACAACTCTGCACATCTGGCATCAATCTTTATTCTCTTTGATGAACTCCTCCAAAGCTGCCGTCATGGAAGGAGCGGTATTTGTAGGTGCCTGCAAATCTAATCGCAAACCAGCATCCTTAATAGCTTTAGCTGTAGTAGGTCCAAAGCAACCGATTGCAATATTACCTTGATTAAAGTCTGGGAAATTCTTCAATAGAGCTGCAATACCAGCTGGACTAAAGAAAATCAACATATCATAATCAAAAGGCTCATCTTTCTGAAAATCATTGCTTACAGTACGGTACATAATAACCTCCTTATGCTGGAGTTTATTACTGTCCATCAACTGAGCTATTTCATTAGTATGAACATCGCTTTGAGGAATCAGATATTTTTCAGACTTTCGTTTCAGCATAGCAGGTAGCAAAGCATCTATCTTTCCTGTATTACCAAAAAATACTTTCCGTTTGCGATACTGAACATATTTCTGGATATACAATGCCACTGTCTCAGTAACACAGAAGTACTTCATATCTTCAGGTATAGTCACACGCATTTCTTGCGCCAGATGGAAGAAATGGTCAATAGCATGCCTTGAAGTAAAGATTATAGCTGTATAATCCAAGATATTCGTCTTCTGAGCACGGAACTCTTTTGCAGAAACTGCATCTACCTTTATAAAAGGCCGGAATACTATATCAACACCATATTTTTTTGCAATTGCAAAATATGGAGACTTCTCCGATGCCGGTTTAGGCTGAGAAATTAATATTTTAGAGAGTTTCAATAGCTTAAAAATTAAATGTCCAACTTTTGTTTACTTCTGTAATGATTTTCAGCAAATATAGCAAGGGTATCATTTCGAGGGTGCAAAAGTACAAAATATTGCACAAAAAACCTTGCAAATTCGCAAAAAAGATACTAAAACTTTTACAAAATAATAACAATTTGGCTATTATGAGTATTATAGAGAGTGCAATTAAACTTGTATCTACCGATAAATCAATAAAAATGATAAAGCAAGCTAGAAAAAACAACATTACCCCCTGCAAAGAAATAACCAAAGAATAAATTTCCATCCACCTTTCTCTCTGAACTTTATCAAAGAAGATCCAATTTACAAACGAATACAACAACATCTTTAGCAAGTAAGCTATAATACAAACTAAAATGCTAATAGATAAAGGGACCCATGTAGGATAAAGAGAAAATACTTGAGATGAATGAAGAAACAGCGCATAAAGAATTAGACCGAACAGCAAAGCAGAATTCAAAATCAGAAACAATTGATAACGGAATTCATTGCCCGTCTCAAGGAACAAATTATCCCTTTCACGTTCAACAAAAAAGTCTTTTATCTGATGAAGAATCAACAAACGGCCTTTATTGAAGGCAAAACACATCAGTAAAAAAGAGAATACCAACACACCCAAAACAAATAAATCATTTTGCAATGCATACGGAATTAATTCACCCTCCATGCCAGGAACTGGATGCCCAGGTAAATGAAAGGCTGAAAATTCATCAAAATAAGTGCCCTTTTCAAAAAGGGCACTTATTGAATCCTGATTTAGAAACTTTGCTTCAGACATTTAAAGATTAAAAGCTTCCTTTATTTTATCTACGTAGTCTAATTTTTCCCAAGTAAACAATTCAACCTGAACTGTTCTAATCTTGTCATTATATTTAGATTCAAAAGTTTTAGTCACCACCTTTGGTTCACGCCCCATATGACCATAAGCTGCAGTTTCTTCATAGATAGGATTACGTAATTTCAGACGTTGCTCAATAGCATATGGACGCAAGTCAAATAATTCATCCACCTTTTTAGCTATTTCACCATCACTTAAATTAACATGACAGGTTCCATAGGTGTTTACATAAATATTAATAGGTTTAGCCACACCGATAGCATAGCTAATTTGAACCAACATCTCATCTGCTACTCCTGCTGCAACCATATTCTTGGCGATATGACGAGCTGCATAAGCTGCGCTTCTATCTACTTTACTAGGATCTTTTCCTGAAAAAGCTCCACCACCATGAGCACCCTTTCCACCATAGGTGTCCACAATAATCTTACGACCAGTCAAACCAGTATCCCCATGAGGGCCTCCAATTACGAACTTACCTGTAGGGTTCACATAATATTTAATTTCATCATTGAACAAAGATAAGACCTTTTCATTATTAATAGAAGACTTTACTCGAGGCATCAAAATCTCAAGCACATCTTTACGAATTCTATTTAACATCTCTTCATCTGCCTCCAATTGAGCTACTGGAGTATTATCTTTTGGCAGAATAAACTCATCATGCTGAGTAGAGACTACGATGGTGTCAATGCTGACAGGCTTATTATTATCATCATACTTAATAGTAACCTGGCTCTTTGAATCCGGACGAAGATAAGTCATAAGTTTACCCTCATGACGAATATCAGCTAGTACCATCAATATCTTATGAGCCAATGCTAATGATAATGGCATGTAATTATCAGTCTCATTGGTGGCATATCCAAACATCATACCTTGGTCACCAGCTCCTTGATCCATGCGATTTGCACGATCCACACCCCTATTAATATCCGCACTTTGCTCATGAATGGCACTAAATACACCACAGGAGTCACCTTCAAACATGTATTCCCCTTTTGTATAACCTATACGGTTAATAACCTCACGAGCTATTCGTTGCAAATCTACATATGCATTTGTCTTTATTTCACCAGCCAATACCACTTGACCAGTAGTCACCAATGTTTCACAAGCAACCTTTGAATCTGGATCAAAAGCAAGTATTTTATCCAAAACGGCATCGGAAATCTGATCAGCCACCTTATCTGGATGGCCTTCAGATACTGATTCAGAAGTAAAATAATATCCCATTTTAAACTAAATTTTATTCTCATTTATAAATATATGAGAAAAGGCTTGGGAAGAATTCCCCACTGAGGGATAGAAAAAAAGGATGTTTTTAGCATTTTTTTCTGTGGTTGCAAGCTGCCCAAATCTTTCCACATTTTAAAATCGCTGCAAAGGTATGAAGATTTTTACATATTCAACAAGTTTTTCTATAAAAATTAAGGGCTATACCCTTTTTTAGATACAGCCCTCAGTTATATTTAGAAAGAACGATTACTTCATATACTCGCTATAATCAACTAAATGCATGTCTCCCTTACGTATAAATGTATCATGGAAAGACAAGGCTGCACCCATATTATGCCATGTGTGATTCTTAGTTGAAATTTTGAGATAATCCCACAACAGGTTCTTGTAATCTGGATGTGCACAGTTTTCAATAATAGCTCTAGCGCGCTCAATTGGAGACTTACCACGTAAATCAGCTACACCCTGTTCAGTAGCAATGATGTTCACATCATGCTCAGTATGGTCTATGTGTGATGCAAATGGCACTATAGAACTAATCATACCGCCCTTAGCTGTTGATGGGCAAGAGAAGATACTGATGTAAGCGTTACGAGTGAAATCACCAGAACCACCGATACCATTCATCATCTTGGTACCACAAATCTGAGTAGAGTTTACATGACCATACAAATCACACTCAATAGCAGTGTTCATCGCAATTATTCCTAATCGACGGATAACTTCTGGACTATTAGAGATCTCTGACTGACGAAGAACCAGTTTATCCTTGAAGAAATCCATATCATCATAGATACCTTTCAAGCAATCATTTGTTACAGTCAAAGAACATGCAGAACCAAACTTTACACGTCCCTCACGCATTAAGCCCACAACTGCATCTTGAAGAACCTCTGTATACATTTCAAATGCAGGAATGCTCTTGTCTTCACCCAATGCACCAAGAACTGCATTAGCGATATTACCCACACCACTCTGAATAGGTAAGAATGAAGAAGGGATAATTCCACGCTTCATATCTGCTGCCAAGAACTCAGCCACATTTTGGCCAATCTTATCTGTAATAGGATCTGGAGCTGTAAATGAACGAGCCTCATCAGGAATATTACACTCAACGATACCTACCACCTTATTAAGGTCAAGCTGAACATATGGAATACCAATACGGTCACTTGGTTTTTCAATAGGAATAACCTTGCGATAAGGAGGATCCAATGGTTCATAGACATCATGGATAAACTTAGTGTCAGGGCTGTGGAAGTGGTTCAACTCGATAATAATCTTATCTGCAAGACGAGCTATAGTAGGAACAATACCACCAGCAGCTGTCAAATAAGCCTTACCGTCTGGAGTTACTTCACTACATTCAATAATAGCAATATCGCATTTACCCATGAAACCATAACGAAGTTCCTGAGCCATCTGAGACAGATGCAAGTCATTGTAAGCAATTTCACCTGCATTCACATGTTTACGAAACTCTGGATTTGTAGTATAAGGAGCACGATACCTTATAGCTTTCTCCATAGACAATACTCCATCAGTAGACATACCGGTAGATGCACCAGTGAAAATACCAATCTGGAAAGGACGACCAGCTGCATGCTCTGCAGCTGCAATCTTTGCTACTTCTGCAGTAACAGCTTTAGCAGTACCTGCAGGAGTAAAGCCACTAAGGCCAATGTTCATTCCATGTTTAATTAAAGAAGCAGCTTCGGCTGCTGTCAAACGAGCAATTCCCATAATTTATTCCTTAAATATATATTATTAATTATTTACGTCCAAAATCGGCAGGGACTTCACCCCACTTTTCTGTTTCCCATTTCAATATCGGTGTAGTATAGCTGTGCGTACGCAACCAATTCTCAGCACGTTCAATCAACTGAAAAAGTTTTTCCGTCTCTTGGGTACGCTTTAAGGTAGTCTTTACTCTTTTTTGACGCACCCAGCATTGAGCAGTCTTACTATCTGAATAGACCGTCATTTCTATGCCCTTTTGCTGAAGTAGTGCTAAAGCATGCACTATAGCCAAAAACTCACCTATGTTATTTGTACCTTTGACCGGTCCGAAATGAAAAATTTCCTCACCAGTCTTCAAATAGACTCCTCTATATTCCATGGGGCCAGGGTTCCCACTGCAGGCTGCATCCACCGCAATAGCATCTGCCGTCACCTCCATCGGAAGAGGTAACACCGTATCATGCCTATAATCGGGAGGGTTCTGCAGTTGTTCCTTTTTAGCCATTCACATTACATTCTTTCTGGAACATCAATTCCTAGCAAGCCCATGCCCAAGCGAATTACTTTGGCTACATTTGCAGAAAGGACAAGACGGAATACCATCTTCTTCTCATCCTCTTCATGCAAAATGCTATAATCATGATAGAACTGGTTGAACTCCTTAACCAAGTCATAGCAATAATTTGCAATGGTACTTGGACTATAATCCTTACCAGCTATCTTCACATTCGTAGCAAATTCTGAAAGCAATTGAACCAGACTTTCCTCTTTCTCACTCAATTCTATACCAGTTTCCAGCGTTTCTGGCACCACAATGCCTGCCTCTGCTGCCTTGCGAAGCACACTGCGGATACGAGCATATGTATACTGAATGAAAGGGCCTGTATTTCCGTTGAAATCAATGCTTTCTTCTGGATTGAACAGCATATTCTTGCGAGGATCTACCTTGAGGATGAAATACTTCAAAGCACCTAGACCTACGATACGGGCAATTTCATTTGCCTCTTCCTCTGTAATGTCTGTAAGCTTGTTGATTTTATCAGCACTTACCTGCTTTGCATCCTCAACCATCTTCTCTATCAAGTCGTCAGCATCAACTACTGTTCCTTCACGACTTTTCATTTTTCCATTCGGGAGTTCCACCATTCCATAGGAGAAATGGAGTAAATCCTTTCCCCACTCAAAACCTAGCTTATCCAGTAAGATTGATAAAACTTGGAAATGATAATTTTGTTCATTTCCTACTACGTAAATCATCTTATTGATAGGATAATCCTGGAAACGAAGTTTAGCTGTTCCTATATCTTGGGTCATATAGACAGATGTACCATCACTTCGGAGCAGAAGTTTCTGGTCAAGCCCTTCTGGAGTAAGGTCTGCCCAAACAGAGCCATCTTCCTTCTTGAAGAACAAACCTTTTTTCAAACCTTCTTCTACTTTTTCCTTACCCTCAAGATAAGTGTCTGACTCATAATAAATCTTATCGAAAGTTACTCCTAAAGCCTTATAGGTCTCATCGAAACCGGCATAGACCCAACTATTCATTTTTGCCCAAAGCCCACGGACTTCTGGGTCATTCTGTTCCCACTTTACTAGCATTTCGTGAGCTTCCTTCATTAAAGGAGACTCCTTCTCGGCCAGAGCCTTGGCTTCTTCTTCACTCATACCCTTAGCTTGGTATTGAGCCATCAGTTCCTTGACTTCTGCCCGATAATGTTTATCAAATGCCACATAGTAGTCTCCTATCAAATGATCACCTTTCTTTCCAGTGCTCTCAGGAGTTTCTCCATTACCCCACTTCAGCCATGCCAACATGGATTTACAAATGTGGATACCCCTATCATTTACAATGTTAGTCTTAACCACCTTGTTCCCATTGGCTCCAATTATATTAGCTAAAGCCACACCCAGCAAATTGTTACGTACGTGACCTAAATGCAAAGGTTTATTCGTATTTGGTGATGAATACTCAATCATCACCAAAGGAGAATTCTCGGTAGCAGGAACTATTCCATAGTTTTTCTGAGATTGTATCTTATTCAGCAATTCTACCCAAGCACTAGAAGCTATTGTCAGGTTCAAGAAACCTTTTATGACATTAAACTTAGATATCACATTTTCGTTCTGAACCAAATATTCACCTATTTCTTGAGCTGTTACCTCAGGTTTTTTCTTTGATATACGCAAAAAAGGGAACACTACCAATGTAAGATGTCCCTCGAACTCTTTCTTCGTTTTCTGCAACTGTACTTGATCTGCTGAAACCTCTTCTCCATATAAGGTTTTAATAGCCCGCACAACCGCAGGAATCAGTCTTTTTTCAATATTCATTCTATATTTCTCTTAATTTGCCTGCAAAGATACTGCAAGTTGCTGAAAGAAAAAAGCATAAACAAAAAAAAGAGGTGCAGGCTGCACCTCTTTTTTTTAGTTTTCACACTTGAAATCAAGCAATAGCATCAGCTAACTCTGCGCCAGTCTTGAACTTTGCAACTTTCTTTGCTGGAATTTCAATTGCTTTCTTAGTAGATGGGTTAATACCTGTTCTAGCCTCTCTAACTGTGGTAGAGAAAGAACCGAAACCTACCAATGCAACCTTATCATCCTTCTTTAGAGCTTCTGTTACAGCTGCAACGAATGCATCAAGAGCCTTTTTAGAATCAGCCTTGGTAAGACCTGATTTCTCAGCAATAGCTGCTACTAATTCACTTTTGTTCATAATAAATGTGTTTATAGTTTAGACATTAAATTGATTAATTCTTTTCAACGCACAAATATAAATGAAGTTCTTTAAAATTCAAACAAAAAAAACGAAAAATTACCCATATTTGTAAAAAAAACTAATTGAAGACACAATTTCATGCTTTATAACAGAATAAATTCGTACTTTTGCCGCAAATAATCAAGAATTTTAGGAAAGAATTACTATGTATAATATGCCACCTGTAACTAAGAACATTATAATAATCAATGTTTTGTTCTTTTTAGCCATGTATGTGACTCCAAGATATGGAATAGATTTGACGCAAACGATGGGGCTTCACTTTTTCATGGCATCCGACTTCAAGATTTATCAGTTACTAACCTATATGTTCATGCACGGGAACTTTGCACACATACTTTTCAATATGTTTGCCGTGTGGATGTTTGGACGTATAGTAGAATCGGCTTGGGGCTCACGTCGATTTTTGATTTATTACTTAATCTGTGGTATCGGAGCCGGTCTGTTTCAAGAAATTGTGCAATATATAGACTATGTGGCAAGCGGTATGCAAGCTTATGACAGTGTGGATATAGGAACAGCTGTTATCCCAATGGATACCTACTTGAACATGCTTACAACAGTAGGTGCTTCGGGTGCCGTTTATGGAATTCTTCTTGCATTTGGACTTTCCTATCCAGAAGAAAGATTGTTCATAATCCCAATCCCTATTCCAATAAAAGCGAAATACTTTGTCATTGGATATGCTGTTATTGAACTGCTATCTGGATTGTACGGTAGTAATGATGGTGTGGCACACTTTGCACACCTGGGAGGTATGGTTGTAGGCTTCTTGCTTATACTTTACTGGACAAAAAAGAACAGCATGTCTGGAGGCTATCTGGAGAAAATAAATAATTGGTTCCAAAATAGAAGAAAACCTAAAATGAAGGTGCATTATGGAGAAAAAGAGGCCGACTACCAATATAATGCACGCAAAAAGGAAAATCAGGAAGAAATAGACAGGATTCTGGACAAAGTACGCAAGTCTGGTTATGAAAGTCTAACGGTGGATGAGAAGAAAAAACTGTTTGAATCCAGCAATAAATAGTCTTTTTCCCGTTAAAAATGTAATATTCTCTAAAAATAGGGGGCAATATGGGCAAATATTTGGCTGAAGTGGCCAACAAATGTGAAAAAATTGCTTAACTTTGCGCCCCTGTAATGAAGTGAAAACAAATAAATAAATAATAAAACAACAAAAGTAAAATGCAAAACAAAGGATTTGTAAAAATTTTAGCTGTATTGCTGACCCTTGTTTGTGTATTCTATCTCTCATTCTCTTTTGTTACTCGCCATTATGAAAATAAGGCAGCAGCAATGGGAGAAGTTAAGGGACAAGAATACTTAGACTCTCTTCGTAACGAGCGTGTCTACATGGGTGTGTACACCCTGAAAGAGTGTCAGGAAATGCAGATTGGTTTAGGTCTGGACCTGAAGGGCGGTATGAACGTCATTCTGGAAGTTTCAGTTCCTGATGTTGTCAAGTCTTTAGCAGACAACAAAACAGACGAGCCATTTGTAAAAGCTGTAGAGAATGCTTCAAAGCAAGCTGCTCAAAGTCAAGATGACTTTATCACTCTGTTTGTTAACGAATATCACAAGCAAGCTCCTGGTTCAGCACTTGCTGAAATCTTCGCTACACAACAGCTCAAGGATAAAGTTAACACTCGTAGCTCTGATTCTGAAGTAGAGAAAGTACTTCGTGAGGAAGTTAATGCTGCTATTGACAACTCTTACAACGTACTTCGTACTCGTATTGACCGTTTCGGTGTGGTTCAACCTAATATCCAGAAATTGGAAAGTTCTTTAGGTCGTATCATGGTAGAAATGCCAGGTATTAAGGAACCAGCCCGTGTTCGTAAGTTGCTGCAGGGTTCTGCTAATTTGGAATTCTGGGAGACATACAACAGTGCTGAGGCTATTCCATTCCTTCAGACTCTGGATGCTCAGTTGGCTAATGCTGCAAATAATACCAGCGCAGCAGCTGATACCACTAAGGTGGCAGAAGCAACAGAAGTAGCTGATACTACCAAGAATGTATTGGGAGGTATAAAGGCTGTAGCAAACAACACTACTAATGAAGCTGAAACTACTTCAAGCAACATTACTGCAGAAATGAAAGCTGCTCACCCACTATTGTCTGCTATGCAGCTGGGTGGTAATGGTTGTGTAGTTGGTATTGCTCACTATCGTGATACTGCTCAGGTAAATCAAGCTATCAACAGTGCCATTGCAGAAACCATTCTTCCAAAAGATATGAGTTTGAAATGGGGTGTGAAAGCTTTCGATGCTAAGAACGAATATTTTGAACTTTATGCCATCAAGGTTACAGAACGTAATGGTAAGGCTCCTCTGGAAGGTGATGTAGTTACCGATGCAAAGGATGAATATGACCAGTATGGTAACCCTGTAGTAAGCATGAGTATGAATCAGGAAGGTGCTCGTATTTGGGCTAACCTTACCAAGAATAACATCAACCGTGCTATTGCTATTGTTCTGGATAATTACGTTTACAGTGCACCAAACGTAAACTCTGAAATTACCGGTGGTAACTCACAGATTTCTGGTCACTTCACTGTAGAAGATACTAAGGACTTGGCTAACGTGCTGAAGTCTGGTAAGATGCCAGCTCCTGCTAAAATCGTTCAGGAGGACATCGTAGGTCCATCTCTGGGTCAGGAATCCATCAATCAGGGTATCACTTCATTCATCGTAGCATTCATCCTTCTGATGATTTACATGTGTGCTATGTATGGTTTGATTCCTGGTATGATTGCAAACTGTGCTCTTATCATTAACTTCTTCTTTACCTTAGGTATCCTTACTTCATTCCAGGCAGCCCTAACCATGAGTGGTATTGCCGGTATGGTATTGTCTTTGGGTATGGCAGTAGATGCTAACGTGCTTATTTATGAGCGTACCAAGGAAGAGCTTGCTGCTGGTAAGGGTCTGAAGCAGGCAGTAGCTGCTGGTTACAGCAATGCATTCTCTGCAATTTTCGACTCTAACTTTACTTCTATCATCACAGCTGTTATTTTGTACTACTTCGGTACAGGACCTATCCGTGGTTTCGCAACCACCCTGTTCATTGGTATCGTATGTTCATTCTTCACTGCTGTGTTCCTGACTCGTATCGTTTATGAGCACTTCTTGAATAAGGACAAGTGGCAGAATCTGACCTTCACTACTAGCCTCAGCCGTAACCTGATGAAGAACACTAAATACAACTTCATGGGTTATGCTAGAAGATCTTTCTGCATCTTCGGTGCTATCATCGCAATCTGTCTGATTTCTTTTGCAGTACGTGGATTGAGTAAGTCTATCGACTTCACTGGTGGACGTAACTACACTGTTCAGTTTGAGAAACAAGTTGAACCAGAGCAGATCCGTGAAGCATTAGAGGCACCTATGGCAGCTGCTGAAGCAAATGCTCAGTGTATTGCTTTAGGAAACGATGGTAAGACAGTGCGTATTTCTACCAACTACCGTATTGCTGAAGATGGTGTGGAAATTGATGGTGAAATCGAGCAGCTTTTGTATGAAAGCTTGAAGTCTGCTGGTCTTTTGGATGCTAATGTTTCTTTGGAACAGTTCATTGACCGTGACAATCGTGCTGGTGGTTCTATCATTTCTTCTCAGAAGGTAGGTCCATCTATTGCAGAGGATATCACTACAGGAGCTATCTATTCTGTGCTCATCGCATTGGTAGCTATCTTCTTGTATATCCTGTTACGTTTCCGCAATGTGGCATATTCCATCGGTTCTACCGTTGCACTGACTTGTGATACCATTATTATTATAGGTATGTACTCTCTCTGGTACGGTATCCTTCCATTCTCTTTGGATGTTGACCAGACATTCATCGGTGCAGTCCTGACAGCTATTGGTTACTCTATCAACGATAAGGTGGTTATCTTCGACCGTATCCGTGAGTTCTTCCACTTATATCCAAAACGTGACCACCAGTTGATTTTCAACGAATCACTGAATACTACATTGGCTCGTACCATCAATACATCAGTTTCTACTTTGATCGTATTGTTGTGTATCTTCATCCTTGGTGGTGAGAGCATCCGTAGCTTCGCATTCGCTATGATCCTGGGTGTTGTTGTAGGTACTTGTTCTTCACTGTTCATTGCTGCTCCTATCGCATATATTACTATGGGACGTCGCATTAAACTAGCAGAAGAGAAGGCTGTAGAAGAAAAGAAATAATTATACCTTATCATATAATAAAAGTCCCATCTTCCCTTTTTAGGGAAATGGGATTTTTATTTGTGGTCGCTTACTAGTAAGAATCTTGTATTTTGCAAAGTCGAAATTACAAATTTGGTTCTATTTCCTTTAATATTTCATTTTTTATATGTAGATTTGCGACCCGAAACAATATATAGAAAAAAACAAGTTAAACTTAACCGAATAACTAAATGGATAAGAAAAGAGTTTATACCTTTGGTAACGGACATGCTGAAGGTAATGCCCAGATGAGAGAACAACTGGGAGGTAAAGGAGCGAACTTGGCAGAAATGAACCTTATCGGTGTTCCAGTTCCTCCTGGATTTACAATCACCACAGATGTTTGTAATGAATACTATAAAGTAGGTCAAGATAAAATTATTGAAATACTGAAAAGCGATGTAGAAAAGGCAGTCGCTCACATTGAAAATTTAATGAATAGCAAATTCGGTAGCGTAGAGAACCCTCTGTTGGTTTCTGTACGTTCCGGAGCACGTGCATCCATGCCTGGTATGATGGATACTATCCTGAACCTTGGTCTTAACGACGAAGTAGCTGAAGGTATGGTAAAGAAGACTAATAACCCTCACTTCGTATATGACTCTTACCGTCGTTTCGTTCAGATGTATGGTGACGTGGTTCTAGGTATGAAGCCAGTGAACAAGGAAGACATCGATCCATTCGAGGCTATCATTGAAGAGGTAAAGAAGGAACAGGGTGTAGAACTTGACAAGGATTTGAGCGTAGAAAGTCTGAAGGATTTGATTGTCCGTTTCAAGGCTGCCATCAAGAAGCAGACCGGTAGTGATTTTCCAACTGACCCTATCGAGCAGTTGTGGGGTGCTATCTGTGCTGTTTTCCGTTCTTGGATGAACGAACGTGCTATTCTATACCGTAAGATGGAAGGTATTCCTGATGAATGGGGTACTGCAGTTTCTGTCATGGCTATGGTATTTGGTAACATGGGTGACACATCTGCTACAGGTGTTTGCTTCTCTCGTGATGCAGGTAATGGTGAGAACATCTTCAATGGTGAGTATCTTATCAATGCACAGGGTGAGGACGTGGTAGCAGGTATCCGTACTCCACAGCAGATTACCAAGATTGGTTCTCAGCGTTGGGCAGAACGTGGTGGTATCTCTGAGGAAGAGCGTCTAGCTAAATACCCTTCCATGGAAGAGGCTATGCCAGCACTATATGCAGAACTGAACAGCATCCAGGATAAGTTGGAGAAGCACTATAAAGATATGCAGGATATGGAGTTCACCGTTCAGGAAGGTAAGCTTTGGTTCTTACAGACTCGTAACGGTAAACGTACTGGTACTGCTATGGTTAAGATTGTTATGGATCTTCTCCGTGAAGGTCTGATTGATGAGAAGACAGCTATCAACCGTTGTGAACCTCAGAAGTTAGATGAGCTGCTTCACCCTGTATTCGACAAGAAGGCTCTCTCTAAGGCTAAGGTCATCACTCAAGGTCTTCCTGCATCACCAGGTGCAGCTTGCGGACAGATTGTATTCCATGCTGATGATGCACAGGAATGGCACCAGAACGGACATAAAGTCATCATGGTTCGTATAGAGACTTCTCCTGAAGACTTGGCTGGTATGGCTTCTGCAGAAGGTATCCTTACTGCTCGTGGAGGTATGACCTCTCATGCAGCTGTTGTGGCTCGTGGTATGGGTAAGTGCTGC